>WPCI01172692.1_pt1 | contig 143682 bp, 116 predicted proteins | sample 5399871 | NCBI WGS metagenome assembly WPCI01 (sample SAMN12869469, study PRJNA574797) | sludge metagenome | isolation source: wastewater treatment of pH7 | place: China:Beijing | collected 2019-05-20
CCCCAGCCACTGGCTCAACTCGGCCGCGTCGAAGCTGGTGGGTCGGGGATCGCCGACCAGCTTGGTCGCCGCTTCCAGATCGCCCGTCTGAATGATCAACATTCCGGACGCCGTGGAACCGTCACCCGCGTCCGGGATCTCCGAGAGCGCTCCCAACACGGAGTAGTCCGAACCCGACTGGAGACCGAGATGGTCCCCCGCGCTGTGAGTGGATGGTGTTTCCCCTTCCCGCAGGTCAACATCGCCTCCGCAAGCGCTGAGGAGTATGAGCGCGCAAGCAAAGCCTGCAATGACACGTCGTGGCTTCATGGGATGTCCTCCGTCGAATTCGTTGAGACATCAGCAAACGTCACTTGTTGTGCAGTAGATTACACGAGCCTAGTGCGCTAACCTTCTCGATGCTCCGAATTGACGCCGCACCGGCGAGAGCACCAACGTCTCCAGAATCAGTGTCAAGACCACAAGCACTGCCGCAAGAGCGAATATTTCTGGGGTGTCGATACTGATCTGTGCCTGACGAACCTGGGCCCCTACTCCCGTGGAGACGGCAAGGAGTTCACCCATCACGGCCAGTCGGACAGATTGGCCACAGGCCACGGTGAAGGCCGTGACAATCGTTGGTGCAACTGCCGGAATCGTCACGTGCCGCAGGGTACCCCAGCGGCCGAACCGGAACACCTGGGCCATCTCCAACAGCTCCGGGCTCACGCGCTTCACACCGTCTCGTGTGGAGGTGTAGAGCATCGGCAGCGTGACGCAAGTGATGAGAAGAATAACCACGTGAACCGTCGGCCCAAACCACACCATCGCCACCACCACGATGACGATTGGGGGCGCGGTCAGAAGTATCTGCATCAGACTCTGCGAGAACCAATCCAGCTGTGGAATGCGCGCCGAGGCCCACCCCCATGCCAGTCCAAGCGCGGTGGCGAAAAGAAGACCGAGTGTGGCTCGCGCCAGAGTCAGTCCGAGCATCGACCAGAGTTGCCCGGTTGCGGCGAGCGACAGCAGCGCCTGCGCCGTGATCTGCGGTGACGGGAGAACGTAGCTCGGCTTGAGTGAGCGAGACACCCCACCACACGCCCAGAACGGCCGCGAGGCCAGCCGCAACCCACACCGAATGTGCACGTGTTCGCGGCCGACCTCGCAAGTACCCAGCGTTCGTGTTGGTCATCGCTAGCGCGGGTCTGGGGCGTAGAACTGGTCGTCCGGCAACTTCTCCCCGTAAATCTTCGGATTCACCTCGCCAAGACGGGTAAGGAAGTCCTCGTACTCGGCCCGTGCCTGTTGCGCCGGAACAACTTCGACCTGTAGGCGTGGAATCACCTGCTTGATGACTTCCTCAGGAAGGTCATAGTCCTCTGCCAACTTCGTGATGGTGTGGGGGTCGAGTTCGTTGGCCTTCTTCGCGCTGGATTCCAGCTCGTCGAGAACTGCCCCGACGAGTTCGGGGTTGGAGTCGACGAGCTCTCCCGGCATGACCACTCCAGCCATCGGGAAGCGCCCCTCGCTGCCGGTGATCTTTCCCCACTCTTCCTGCAGATCGAGGACATGCGTGAGCGGTTTGCCCGCTTCCTTGGCCTTGATCGTCGCCAAGGTGGCCACGTGTTCGGGCAACACGGCGTAATCGACCTCGCCCTGAGCCAACATCTGCACGATCTGCGCGGCGTCCTGGACACCGACGATCTCCATATCGGTCTCCGTGTCGATGCCGTTGGCCTTCATGACGTACTGGAAGATCAGATCGGGCATGTTGCCCGGCATGGCAACGGCAATCTTCTTGCCCTTGAGGGCCTCGAGGTCTCCCACGGGAGTTCCCTCGGGCCCCACGACGAAGATCATGCCCCACACCACCGGCGCCACGAGCCGAACATCCGCTCCCTTGTTGTAGAGATTTGCTGCAACATAGGCGGGGGTGGCCGCGAGGTCCACCTGTCCTTTCTGGAGCAGTGACTTCACCTGCTCCACATCTGACCACGTGCCGATCTCGACGCCATCAGCGAACTCATCGAGATGTCCTTGATCTCCGAAACCAGCGAGTGGTGCACCAAAAGCCAAGGTTTCCGGACGGTAGACTTGCATGCTTTCGATGACTTCGGTTTGGGAGGAAGCTTCGGTGCCTCCCAAACCGGGCGACTCCGCGCCCGGTCCCTGCAGACCTTCTTCGGTCTGCCCGCACCCCACCAGTGCCAGAGCGGAGGCCACCGCCAGCGCCGAGATGCGGGCAAGGCCTCGGTTCCTTGTTGCTTTCATCGTGTTCCCTTCCTGCGATCGGGTTGTGGACAGAGTTGTGTCCCGGATGGTGTTGTACGTGAGAAAAAGTGGTTGTGGTGGGCCTTCAGCAAACTGTTTGGCGAGCCATCTTCAGGCTGAATGTTCCCGGTGGTCCGTCCAGATGCAGAAGCGAGGAGGAGACAGCTTCGGCTTCTTCCGGATTGTGCGTCACCCACACGGTCGCGATCTGCTGCGTGCGGATCAGTTGGAGCAGCAGTACTCGCAGATTGGCGGCGAGCTCAGGATTCAAGGCGGAGAATGGCTCATCGACCAGAAGGAGTGAAGGTTGCGAGCAGAGAGCGCGCGCAATGGCCGCACGCTGACGCATGCCTCCCGACATCTCTTCCGGAAACAGATCAGCCGCATCGGCGAGGCCAACGCGCGCAAGCCAGTCCTCGGCCATGACCGAGGCGTGCGGCAACGCCAATCCGATATTCTTCCGAGCGCTGTACCAGGGAAGCAGCCGGGGCTCCTGGAATACCATGGCGCACTTGCCACCGCCGGTGTCGACAGTGCCGGAAGCCGGCGCAATCAATCCCGCCAGCGTCCGCAAGAAGGTGGTCTTCCCGGCGCCCGATGCTCCCTGAACGGCCAGAACCTCCCCGGGAGCAAGCTTCAGACTCAAGCCATCCACCAGAGTCAGGCCTCTCATGACAAGTCTGAGATTCGTGACCGCCACCCCCGGCGTGCCCGTGAGAGTCACGCCGGTTTCACCGCCACGAAGCCCACGGCGCATATGAACTGTTGGTTCGCCCTGAAAGTCTTGCGCATCGCGAGAACCCTCTTGCGGGCAGCGGGATTACGAGTCACATTGAACACAAACTTGAGGAATCCTCGGAGACCCTCATCGGCTATGACTCGGCGTATCTCGAGCAGGGCCATCTTGTTGGTCGTGCAATATTCGACCTCGAACCCGGCACCTCGAAGAAGCTTCTCCCACCCGGCCAAAGTAAGCGGCCTCGCGCCGACCTTGATGGTGCGGGAGAGGTTCTTTTCCACATCTCCGGTCACCTGCTCGGACGCTTCGGGTCTGAATCCCATCTCATGCAATGCGTACCGCCCACCCGGCGCCATAATACGGAAGGCTTCGCGCATGATCGCCATTTTGTCCGCATCGGATTGCATCGTGAGCATCGCTTCTCCAACGACGAGCGTCGCGCATCCATCCTCGAGACCTGTTGCCTTGGCATCAGCATTGATCAGAACGGCGTCCTCGTGCCCTTTGAGTACATCGAGCAAAGGGTTGTCCGCGTCCTCTCGTACATCCACGCCCCAGTACTTCTTCGGCTGAGCGGCGAGGAGTAGCTCGGCTGTCTTTCCCACGCCGGGGCCGAACTCGACGATCCGATCCGAGGGGATCGGTGCAGCATTGGTGAGAATTCTCCGGGTCATCTCCATACCACCGGGGCGCAGGACTCGCTTTCCCATCTTTGCCAGGAGCCAGTGGCCCTGGAGCCTCTTTTCCTCTGGGCCTGAACGAGTGCCCTTGAGTTGTTCGGGTTTCGCTCCTTCCCGTGCCAGAACCGCAGCCTTTTCAATCTGTTCCACCGGAACCTGCGAACATGCGCAGGCCTGGGTGTCCTCCGTGCTCACTTGGTTCCTTCCCGAGTTGCCTTGACCGCATCGACGTCGACCATGGTGAGGGACATATGGCAGGGATCGAGGGCGGTGAGAGCATGCCGCTCACCCGGGGCGAGATAGACAATGTCGCCCGCGGTCAATACCGAGATCTCGCCTGCCACGGAGAACTCCATCTTGCCGCTCAGGAGCTGTACCACCACGGCTTTCGGGCTTGCATGCTCGGTGAGCAACTGCCCCGCGTCGAACGAGAACAGTACGAACCGGACGAGATCGTTGTTCAGCACCACTCGGCTCGTGGTTGCCTCTTGCAAGATTGGCAACTTTTGAAGCAGATCGGTGAAAACCTCGGATTCAGTCGATGGCGTCGCCGCAGCACCGGCCATTTTCTTCTCCTTCATCTTGGTAAGGTTAGGGATACCTAACTCAATCTGAAGTCTAAATGCCCCCTTTGCGTCACTCCACAAAAACACGTTATATCCCGTGTTATTTGGTGTGACTCAGCTCATTCATGTTGGGCGGGTAGGTCAAAGGTCCCGAGTTGACATTGCCCGGAGCTCACGTTCACCCCCCCCATCGATGTCGCCGGGTTCACCGACACTTCTCCCGAGCCAGCAACTTGGTTACCCCTATTTCTGATAGGTATGTATGTGTTAGGGTCACCGCATGATGAGTGAGTCCCCTTCTCGCGCAGGCATAGACCCAAGAGGCCCACGATTTGGTGCTGGACTCACGGCCATACTTCTGGCCGCAGCGCTTGTTCTCGGGCCATCGTCCGGTATGCCGGTTCTGATTGTTCAAACGCTTGCGTTCGCCGCCGGGGCGATGCTGGGCCTCAAATACCAGCCGTGGGGCTGGTTCTACCAAACGATCCTCCGTAGGTTCCTCGCCGCGCCGGATGAGCTCGAGGATCCAAGGCCACCTCGTTTCGCGCAGGTCATTGGCCTCGTCTTTGCGATTATTGGCCTCATCGGCTCCGTGACCGCCGCAGCTCCGATCTTCTACGTCGCGGTCGGCTTCGCCCTCGTCGCAGCACTTCTCAACGCACTCTTCGATTTTTGCTTGGGTTGCGAGATCTACGTGCTTCTCAATCGCGTGGCCTCAAAGCAGACATTCACCCGGCGGTGGACGGTATGACCGGGTTCTGGGTTGTTTTTGGTGCAATCGCAGCCGTTCTGGTCTTCGGTTTTTACCGCAAGTGCACGGATGGGAAGATCCGCGAGGTTTCGCAAACCGACAAGATGCTACTGAGTCCGGCTGAACTATCGTCCCCTCTGGGAGCCAAGGCAACCTACGTTCAGTTTTCCTCCCCCGCCTGCGCACCTTGCCGGGCGACCGCCCGCGTTCTCGGTGATTTCAGCCGTGACAACGACGGCGTCATTCACGTGGAGATCGACGCCTCTGCTCGCTTGGACCTTGCGAAGAAATGTGGAATCACCCGCACCCCGACAGTTCTGGTACTGGACACGTTCGGTGTGACAGCCCAGAAACTCGTCGGAGCAGTGCGAAAAGGCGAGGTTGAAGACACGTTGCGGAGGATGGACGAGGTATCGCCAGCTCACTGAGCCACATGGGCATGGATGTTTCCCCACGCCTACCGTAAGGCCAGCCTGTGGTCACATCCTTCATCTGGTTTTCGGGATACGCCGATCATCTGACGAATTCGGCCCCAACCTGGAGAAGTCTCACCACCCCTTGGGTAGCGGACGACCTTCCTGGAAGCCTGCCGTGGACTGCACGCCCACCACGGCGCGTTCGGCAAACTCGGCGAGGTTACGGGCGCCTGCGTAGGTACACGAGGAACGCACGCCGGAGGTGATCTCGTCAATGAGATCCTCAACGCCGGGGCGCTGCGGATCGAGGTACATCTTCGACGAGGAGATCCCTTCCTGGTACAGGGCCTTGCGAGCACGCTCGAAGGATTCCGCGCCAGCGGTACGCGCGGCCACTGCCCGCGCGGAAGCCATGCCGAAGCTTTCCTTGTATTTGCGTCCGTTGGTGTCCACCTGGAGGACGCCGGGCGATTCGTGCGTTGCGGCGAACCATGATCCGACCATCACCTGGCTTGCTCCTGCTGCGATGGCCAGGGCCACGTCACGCGGGTGACGAACGCCGCCGTCGGCCCACACGTGGGCGTCCAGCTGCCTTGCGGCCGCCGCACACTCCAGCACTGCGGAGAACTGCGGACGGCCAACACCTGTCTGCATGCGGGTGGTGCACATGGCGCCCGGACCCACTCCCACCTTGATGATGTCGGCACCGGCCTCGACCAGTTCTTCCACACCGGCTGCGGTAACGATGTTGCCCGCAACTACTGGAACCTTGGGATCCAAGGCACGCACGCGGCGCAAGGCCTGAATCATCTTGGTCTGATGACCGTGCGCGGTATCCACGACCAGACAGTCGACTCCCGCCTCGAGGAGAGCTGTTGCACGGCCCTCGATGTCTCCGTTGATGCCGATCGCCGCACCCAGGCGCAGGCGCCCCCGGGAGTCGAGCGCCGGGCGGTAGATCGAGGATCGCACGGTTCCCTTGATGGTGAGGACTCCGACGAGTACGCCCTTGTCCACCACGGGGACGAAAGAACGACGCTTGCGCTCAAGCCGCACGTACACATCCTGTAGAGCGGAGTTGTTGGTCCCGATATCGGAAAGTTCGATCACTTCGGGATCTGGTGTCATGACGGTACCTGCCTGGGCGAAACGATCGACGCCTTGGCAATCCGACGTCGAAACGATGCCGATGGGCCTGCCGTCCTCGACCACGACGGCGGCATCGTGCGTGCGGCGAGGAATCAGAGCCAGCACCGAGTCAACGGTGTCATCGCGGCGAACGGTGATGGCGGTCTCGACAACGGAATGGGCTCCCTTGACCCGGCCGGCCACCTTCGTCACGATATCCACCGGAATATCCTGGGGAATGATCGCCATTCCTCCACGTCGCGCCACGGTCTCTGCCATGCGGCGTCCGGAGATGGCCGTCATGTTGGCCACCACGATCGGAATCGTGGTCCCGGTGCCGTCGACCGTCGACAGGTCGACATCGAAACGAGAGGCAACGTCCGAGTGCGACGGGACAAGGAAGACATCATCGTAGGTCAGGTCGTGGGCAGGAGCCTGCCCCGGAAGAAAACGCATGCAACCAGTCTATGAGATCAATCTGTCCCGGAGGCTGCGTATCCGTTCACATTCGCTCCCAGAAGCAATTCCCCTCGGTTGTTCAGCGACTCCTGCCACGAAGGAAGAACTTCCGGACCTCCTCAGCCCACAGCACGAGCGATGCCAGAGCGAAGGAGACCAACCAATGCGTCAGATCCATCGCGGCGGTGCCGAAAGCGGCCTGAAGGAAAGGCACGTGGACCACTGCGACCTGCAACACCAATCCCAGTCCGACCGCTCCCAGAAGGAGCTTGTTGCTCATGAGGCCGCGGAATGCGGTTTGGATTGCGGAACGAGCGTTGAACACGGAGAACAGATTGCCAAGTACCAGCGTCGTGAAGGTGGCAGTGCGGGCTACTTCCACCGACTCGCCACCCAGGTGAACGAGTCCACCCGGCAACCAGATGTCCATCGTCAGAAGGGACGACACGGCCATGACGAAACCAGTACTCATGATCGCCACCCACATGGGGCCGTCAATGACGCGTTCCTTGGCCGGGCGCGGCGGCCTTTTCATGACGTCCTCCAGTTCGGGATCGACACCCACCGCCAGCGCAGGTGCCACATCTGTGACCAGATTGATCCATAGGATCTGGGTTGCCAGAAGCGGGACCACGATGTGCATGCCCGCGTCCTGAGCTGCGTCGGTCAGACCGATGGCCCCCATGAGAACCACACCAAAGAACATGGTGAGAACCTCGCCCATGTTCGAACACAACAGATAGCGCAGGAATTTCTTGATGTTCTCGAAGATGATCCTGCCCTCACGCACCGCTCGAATGATGGTCGCGAAGTTGTCGTCGGCCAGAACCATCTTGGCTGCTTCCTTCGTCACCTCCGTCCCCGTGATGCCCATGGCGATGCCGATATCGGCGGACTTCAGCGCCGGCGCGTCGTTGACGCCATCGCCGGTCATGGCGACGATTTGGTCATCCGCCTGGAGAGCATCGACGATGCGCAGTTTGTGTTCGGGAGCGACCCGCGCATAGACGCACGCCGTGCGCGCCTCCTCCCGGAGTTCGTCGTCGTTCAAATCGTCGATGTCGTGACCGCTGAGGACGCGGGCATTTCTGTCCACAATCGTCAGGTCAGAGGCAATCCGACGGGCGGTCTCCGGGTGGTCGCCGGTGATCATGACCACCCGGATGCCCGCTTCATGCGCCTCGTCGATGGCGGCACGTGCCTCTGCTCGCGGAGGGTCGATGATTCCGACCACCCCTGCGAAGGTGAGATCACGTTCGTGGGAGTCGTCAAACTCTGCTGCCGAACCGCCCGTACCCGCTCCCGAGAGCTCACCGGCTTGCACCGGCCGTGAGGCGACGCCGAGGGTTCGGTAGGCCTCACTGGACAGGTGCTCGACGTCAGCGAGAATTCGTCTCCGCTCGCCTTCCGTGAGAGGAAGGGCCTCACGCCCGACCATCACCTTGCTGCAGCGTTCCAGAAGTACGTCAGGGGCACCCTTGGAGATGATGGTCAAGGCACCGAAGGCGTCCGTGTGCAGGGTGGACATCATCTTGCGGACCGAGGAGAACGGAACCTCCGCCACCCTGTCGAGTCCATCGATGCGATCCTGAAGTCCTTCAAGCTTGCGCGAGGCGGACAGGAAGGCGGCCTCGGTCGGGTCACCGCTGATTTCCCAGCGTCCCTCCCTCTTGACCAGCTGAGCGTTGTTGGCCAGCGAACCCAGACCCAGCACGGCGCGCACCTCATCAAGGGCGTTGTCGTGCTCGCTCACGTCGAGATCATCTCCGCTCATATCGGCGGTGGCCCGAGCCTTCGCGCTGCCGTTGCCATTCAGTTTGGCGACGATGGCGTGGCCCCTTGGGTCGTATCCCACACCCGTCAATTCTGTCGTTCCAGACGCACTGACCACCTTTCTGATCGTCATTTCGTTCTGGGTGAGAGTGCCGGTCTTGTCGGTGCAAATCACCGACGCCGCTCCCAATGTCTCCGCCGAGCTGAGTTTCTTGACAACTGCGTTGAGCTTGGCCATTCGCTGTACACCCAGTGCCAGAACCACGGACAACACCGCGGGCAAGCCCTCTGGTACGGCGGCAACCGCGAGGGAGACTCCCAAAAGTAGAATGGTCACCCAATCCCCTGGAGTCTGCGGAGTCTGCACGATGGCGATGGTCAGCATGATGACGATTGCGATCGCGATGACCACCTTGCCGAGCATCCCCCCGACCCGATCGATCTCGATCTTGAGAGGTGTTTCCTCCTCTTCCGTCTCATCGAGCATTGTGGCGATGGATCCCATTTCGGTTGTCATGCCCGTGGCCGTCACGATGCCGCGTCCGGTGCCGCTGGTGACAGCGGTACCCTTGTAGGCCATGTTCGAGCGGTCACCAAGAGCCATGCGTCCTACCAAGGTGGCTGCTTCCTTCTCCACCGCCGTCGATTCTCCGGTGAGTGATGCCTCAGCGATGCGTAGCGAGCTGCTTGCGACGAGCCGGGCATCGGCAGCCACCTCATCGCCTTCTGCCAGCTGCAGAACATCGCCGGGCACGATATCCGCCGCGGAAACATCCCATAGCTCGCCCTCGCGCATGACGGTGGCATGAGCTTCGGTCATCTTCGCCAAGGCGGCCACTGCATCTGCGGCCCGCGACTCCTGGACGAGTCCAATGCCCACGTTGAAGGTCACAACCATGAGCACAACAACGGCTTCAATCGGAGCTCCGTGTGCGCCCTCCAGTACCCACGCTCCACCCGATATGAACGCGGCGAGGATCAACAGGACCACCAGCGGATCCTTCAACTGCACGAGTACCCGTTGCCACAACGGTGTCGGAGGCCTGCCACGCAGTTCATTGGGGCCATACAGGCGTTGCCGCCGCGCGGCTTCCTCCCGGCTCAGTCCCACCGCAGGGTCAACCGCGAGACCAACAGCGACCTCCTGTGCGCCGAGAAGATGAGGATTGTGGGGCAATGCTGGCGCGGACGTCACAAGGGGCTTCTGGGTCCGAGCTTCTCCCGGTCGAATCCCCAAGGGATCGGTACCGGCAAGTTCCGTTGAATCATCCATCTACTCTCCCACCCTGGATCTCCCGTCATGCCTCCACTGCACGTGGAGGGCCGTCATCTCCGTCACGCCACTCGGGGCGCAAACTCAGCATAAGAGGAGTCGCGGTCCCACCGCCTCCAGAGAAACGGATACCCGTCCCCTGACGCCGGCACACGCGGTAGAGTCCATCATTGCGATCAGCGCCAATGCGCGAAAGAATGGCGTATGGGAAATTACATGCGTTCACTGGCACAGACCGGACTGGCAACCACCGTGACAGCAGTGATTGGCACGCTGGGCACGGACACAAGCTCATCGTGGTACAAGAAGCTGGACAAACCCGATTGGCAACCGGCACCGGAAGTCTTCCCCATAGCTTGGACCACGCTCTACGCTCTGATAGCGCACTCGTCTGCGCGCACACTCACTGACTTGAAGGCAGAGGGCACACTCAAGGAGACCCGACGCTTCCGCACAGCGCTGGGTGTCAATCTTGCACTCAACGCCGGATGGTGTCACCTGTTCTTCCAGGCAAAGAACACCAAGGCCGCGATGGCTGGGGCCGTGGCACTCGCAGTTTCCTCATGCGATCTCGCCAGAAGGGCCCGAAAGGTGCGCACGAGCAGTGGTCTGTTGCTGCTTCCCTATGCTGGCTGGACCGCGTTCGCTGCGGCCCTCTCGACGGAGATCGACCGGCGCAACTCGTAATTGGATGCCGGGATCGGCGCGGGCACAGGCCGGCGTCGATCCCGAAGTTCTGAAGAAGGCGCGCCTAGCGGTGGCGTCTGCGCAAACAAACGTAGCAGACGGCGCTGTAGAACACCGAGAGCACCCCCAGCAGGACGATGGATGCGAGCCACACTCCCCCGTTGTGCTCCCACATCGAGTCCATGCCGTCCGGGGAGATCAATGATATGCCGGAAAGATCCACAGTGGACGCCATCGCGGAGAATCCCCAACGCGAGGGTGCCAGCCATGAAACCTGTTCCAGCACGGCCCGACCGACAACCGGAAAGAGCCCTCCGGACAACACCAGCTGAGCCATGATGCCCACAACAAGCGCTGGCATGACCTGTTCGGCGGAGGAGACGAGCGCCGAGAGGAGCAGCCCGATGCATGCCGAAGCGAATGCGGCCAGCGCGCATGCGATGACGAGTTCGAGTGTACCGGAGCCGAACAGTGCCCCGGAGGGCGGCCCGGTCTTTCCCGCTGTCATCAGGAGCACCAGAATCACGGCTTGAACGGTGACCACGACCGCGTAGATCAGTAGCTTGCTGATCAGATAGGTCCCGACGGAGAGACCAACCGAATGCTCGCGCTTGAAGATTGGACGCTCGCCTATCAGATCCCTGACACTGGCCGCCATGCCCATGAAAACGGCGCCGACGATCAGAAGGAGCAGGAGCTGGCGCGGTTCGGCGCTCGGAATCCGGGAGCCGCCGGGTACTGCGGAGAAGCCACTTTCTCCCGGCACAATCATGGCAAGCATTGCCAGCACGGCAGGCAACACGAGCATGGAAATCGAATAACCGCGATCGGCCAGGACCATGCGGGCTTGGCGCCTCAGAAGCGTCGACAATTGCCGTGATCCACGTTGAGTACGTTCTGGAGCAGTTTGGAATGACTGCGCCGGAATTGCCGCCTGCGTACTCGTCACGCGGTCCCTCTCCTGGGCTCCCCGCTCCGACCCCACGAAGGCGTGCTGATAACGCAGCGGATCGGCGGCCACATTGACAAAGACATCGGCGTAGGACGTTTGATTGAAATGGGACAGGAGCTGCGATGGAGGCCCGTAGTAGGCCACTTTTCCGCCGGGAGCCAGCAGTAGGACTGCGTCGCAGACATTGAGATTGTCCACGCTGTGCGTGACAACGACGACGGTGCGCCCGCCGTCCGCCAATGTGCGCAAGGTATCCATGACCTGTTTGTCCAGCCCGGGGTCGAGGCCCGACGTGGGTTCATCCAAGAACAACAATGAGGGGCGTGTGAGTAGTTCAAGGGCTACGGAAGCCCGCTTGCGCTGTCCCCCGGAGAGTCGGTCGATGCGTGTCTGCGCATGTTCACCAAGTCCCAGTTCCTCGATGACGTCCGTGACGCGGGCGGAACGAGCTTCCCTGCTCAAATCATGCGGGAATCGCAACTGCGCTGCGTATTCGAGCGCTTGGCGCACGGTGAGGAGCCGATGGACAACGTCCTCCTGGGGTACAAGCCCTACGCGCTGGCGCATCTCTGCGTGATCTCGATGCATATCTCGGTGATCGAAATGCACACGCCCTCGGTCCAACGGCAGATTACCCGTCAGCGCACCCAACAGCGTGGATTTTCCTGCGCCCGACGGGCCGATGACGGCTACCAGCGCGGCCGGCGGAATGACCAGGTTGACGTCCTCCAACAGGACCTTTCCGGAAGGAAGCACGAAGGTCACCCCCGATGCCACGAGCGACTGACTACCCGGCGCGGAGGTGGCCAGCAGTAGTTCGGTGCCCGAGAATTGGAATCTGGTGGCTCCGATGGTCACGATGTCGCCGGGAGAGAGCAGCGCTTGTTTGATGTTGATGCCACCCAGTTGAGTTCCGTTCATCGACCCGAGGTCTTCGATGACGAAACCCTGTGCAGTGGGCAGTAGGCGTGCATGGTGGCGCGAGGCCTGCAAATCGGTGATCTTCAGTTCGTTGTCCGAAGCACGGCCAATTCGTGTGGGGATGTGCATCGAGAGCAGTGTTGCGCCGGAGGCGCCCATGTTCGTCAGCGGAACGCTGGGAACCGACCAAACCGGTGCTTGCACCCGATCCGATCCGTGGGCGGCGGCGGGAGTTTGCACGGGTGCGGGTGACGGAAGGTCCGGCGTCTCTTCCTCGAAAGGTGGCGTGACGTCTCGGCCTACAGACAGGTCAACGGAGGGCGGCACGAGCTTGGGCGAGGCAGAAGGCCCGAAGGACAGGGTCGGCTGGCTCTCCACGGCGAAGGAAATGGCGGGCCCATCGGCAGGATCGCTCAGCCGTACCGTCAAGGGACCGGTGATGGAGACGACCTGAGGTAACCGCTGACCCTCCACATACGTTCCGTTGGAACCCACGCAGCGCAGAATCCAGGCCCCATCACGGGAGGCGAGCTCGACATGCATGCGCGAAATGCGCGGATCCGTGATGCTGATCTGGCACTGCGCGGAACGGCCAATCATGAGGCCGTCACCCGGCTGGACGGTCCAGGCACGATGCCCGTGCCGCACCGTGAGAGGGGCAAGTCCGCTGGAGGGGTGAGTCATAGGGCCTTCACCGTCAGAGTCGCATCAAAGGGCTGGAAGGTTTCCTCCTGAACAATAACCAAGGCCCTCTCCGCTTCCAAGCTCGTGACGATGTTGGGGTCTTTCTCGGAGCCTGCACCCGCCGTTGATGCGTCAGACAAAGTGGAATGCTTGGTCTCAAGTCCGATGACTCCCATCTTGACGTCACCGTTGGTGGTCACCGCATCGAATTCCCAAGAACCCGCAGAAGGAACTTCCACGCTGAGGAAATGCGCCCGCCATCCCTCGTCTGGCTCGAGGCCGACTCCCGTGAGAAGAGTCTCGCCGATGGTTGTGTCGGCTGCGGCGAAGGTCTCCAGCATGAAAGAGCTGTCCGTGTACGTCGATCCAGCGCCGGAGACTTCGACGTTGTATTCTCCGGGGTCGAGGTGAACCGCCAACGCCGGGTCGGTCGGGTTGGTTGTGAAGGTGGCGAAGATTTCGTCTCGGTCCTCATTGGACCAATAGCCGTCGTCGCCCTCGTCGGTCCGAGTCTCGTTGCGATAGACGCTGAGCCAGACATCCGCGTCCCCGTAGGTCGATACGAAGAACAGGGTCGTCGTGGGCTCAGCGATCGTCAGCTCGCCGTACCACATCTTGTTGTCGTTCAGCTCACTACGGATCGGCTCATCGAACGACACCGGGGTCGCCTGATTGATGGGCGGGTAAGTGGAGGGCCCGGGGCTTGTGCTGGGACTGGGCGAGGGTGTAGTCGGTCCGCTTCCGACACTGATCGAAGGATCGGTGCTGACGGTGCCTCCTCCACCCTCGGACTTGTTGGCGAGAGCGCTTTGTACACCCCACACACCAATCCCGATGAGAACGACGGCGGACACTCCGGCGACAATCGCCTTCCAGGGAGTGGGTGTCCGAGCCTGATGCGTCTGCGAGGAAAACTGTTGCGGCGTGGATACCCGCTGGGCCATGTCGTACCGTTGCGGGCTCCCCCTTCTCTGAGCTCCGCCGGGTTGGGGTGGGGCACTGGACTGTTGGTTCGCTGGAAACTGTTGAGAGCTCGGACCGCTCTGGTTTCCTACGAACGGAGCGGGCATGCTGGCAGGAGGAGCCCCGTTCAGTCGAGAGTGGGGCTGAGATTGGGCAGAAGCCGGACCATTTGGCTGGGGCTGCGACGGCGTCTGCTGGGATGCCGCCACGCTTGGAGGAGGTTGGGACCGCGCGGGTATGTCGTGTTGGCTGACGGGCACGGTCGGATTGGACCAGATGCTCACGCTGGTCGCCTGTTGGACTCCCCCGATCCGTACGGGGGTGGGGGGAACAGAGAGTTTGGTCAGAGCCGGGAAGCCCGCGAGTGAACCGACGAGAGCCCCCATTCGCTGCGCGATCGCGGCTGAGGAGGGCCGTTTCGAGGCATCTATGGAGGTCATGTCGTCGATCGCCTGCCACAGCGAATCAGGAATCCCCGCTGGTCTTCCCGGTCTGGAGGTGGCGTGCTGGGCGATCAACTGGACCGGAGTTCCCCGGTAGGGTTGAATACCGCAGAGCAGTTCGAAAAGAATGATCCCCAGCGAATAGACATCCACCGCCGGTGTGGGAGACTCTCCATCAAAGAGCTCAGGAGCCATGTAGTGGGGAGTGCCAATGATCGCGGTGGAGAGCTGAACGCCCTCGACGGCGATGGTCGCGATCCCGAAGTCCGCCAGTCGTGGGTACGGCTCGCCCATGGGATTTTCAACGAGGATGTTCTCGGGTTTGAGATCTCTGTGGACGATTCCCACCGAATGGACTGCATCGAGAGCCGCGGCAATCTTCTGTGCCAAGAGCGCCGCCTGCCGTGGCGCCACGGTACCCTGCTCCGAGAGAAAGTGCCGCAGATCCGGGCCATCCACATAGTCCATGACGATGGCCAGAATGTTCTTCTCCACCACGAGGTCGTGGACCCGCACCAAGCTGGGATGGTCCAGCCCCAGGAGCACCGAACGTTCTCGAACGAACCGACGCAGCACGTCTGCATCCCGCGCCAGTTCCTCGCGCAACACCTTGACGGCGTAGGGTGTTCCCTCGTGGTCGTGCCCCAGCCATACGTTGCCCATGCCGCCGCTGCCGATTTCGCGCTCGATGACGTATGAGCTACCAAGGTTCCACTGGTCTGCCACAAAAATTCACCCCATCACCCATAATCGGCCATTCGGAGATGAAGTGCGCCATCCGTCCACGCCAGAGGCTTCCTTCAACTGTGCTTTTCGTGATCGTAACGACATTCACTTCAGCGAACAACATGAGTTCCAAACCGTGGCACACACCCTTTTCACGCCATTGCCCACACATCACACGATGACGTACTAAGATCGATTACGGTGATGGATCCCGCCGGGGCACAGGTGATCATTCCGTATCCATTCGTGCCCGAACCGCCGGTTGGCTGATGGTTCCTGTCCCTCAGGTGTGGGCAGGATTGGTGCTGCCCACGGAAAGACGGCACGATGGCGCACCTTCCTCCACAACCAGCTCCAGATAGAATGACACCTTTTGCGCAACATCCCATCGTGGTGGGTGTGGCGCCCGATCTTCCGGATCTGGTGGCATTTACCGCCCTCTCGTTGGCCGAAGCCACCGGCGCTCCCCGCATCTACTTCGCCTACGCGGATCCCGCTCGTTATACGGTCGAGGAGTACGACGACGGCACCGTCCGTCACGCATCGATCAGCCCGGACACCATGGGTGATGCGTGGGAACGTCTGGAGGAGGACTTCCGGAACAAGCTCGAAAGGATGCTCGCCTCCTCGAAGGTGGCGTGGGAATTCCGCTATCTCGCAGGGCGTCCGGATCGCGCGCTGACCCATCTGGCCCGCGCGGTCAACGCAGCCGTGATCGTCGTGGGAACAAGAGCTCCCGGGGCGCGGGCGCACATTCGCCAAATCGTCGAGGGGTCGGTCGCCTATCATCTGAGTCAGCACCAGCACAGACCGGTGCTGACCGTCCCCTTGAGCGTTGTCGATTGGAAGGCCACCGCGAGCATATGGGAGCACTAGGAATGGACAAATCCACGGATCGTCCGCCACCGGGAACAAATCCGGGGGCCACCTCGGAGCGTGCACCAAATGCAGGATCTTCCAGTGCCGCCCCGGTGAAATCGTCCCCGCAGCCATGGAAGCTGGTGAAGTTCGCGCTGCTGGTGGGTGCCGGGGCAAGTTTCGGTACATTCGTGCGTGCCAGCCTTTCCCTGGCCTTCCCGCATCCGGCCGACGGCTGGCCGTGGGCCACTTTCCTCATCAATCTCGCGGGTAGCTTCATCTTGGGCTTGTTGCTCGAATCCCTGGTGCTGTCCGGAACCGACACCGGGTGGCGGCGTACCATTCGGCTCCTGTGTGGCACCGGCGTTCTTGGCGGATTCACCACGTACAGCACATATGTATTGGAGGTGGAAAAGCTGACGCAAGCCGGAGAACCTCTCCTCGGTGTCCTCTACGCACTCGGCAGTCTGCTGCTCGGACTGGTGGCGGCCGGAGTCGGAATCGCCGCTGCGGCAGCGGTGGGCAAACGCCCGGCAACGGCAGAACGTCCCGGCGCAACAGACGTGTGCGAGTCTCGTTCCTTCACCGATCAGGAGTCCCGCACATGATCATGCTAATGACCGCGCTCGCGGGCGGATTCGGTGGCGCTCTGCGGTTCCTTGTCGATACCGGCGTCGGACGCATCAACAGGCTGAGCATTCCACTGGGAACCGTCACCATCAATGTGAGCGCCTGCCTTCTGCTCGGAGTCCTCAATGGTTATGCCGCGCAGCACCTGGGCACGGAAAGTCTCGCCGCAATCGTTGGAGTGGGCATGATGGGAGGCTATTCCACGTTCAGCACCGCCTCAGTTGAGGGAGTCCGGCTCGTGCGTGCGAAGCGCTACCTGACAGCCCTGGTTCACGCTGGTGGAATGCTGGTGACCAGCCTCCTGGCAGCCTTCGCCGGACTCTGGCTCGGAGGGTCCATCGTCTGAACCGTCCCGTCAGGGTCTCGAGAACGAGCGGTTGGTCGGACAGCACGTCTGGCCAGCCAACCGGACCCTGCGTGCGAGCATCGCCAGTCCAACCTTGCTCGGACGTGACCTTGTAGTCCTGCGCCTGCTCGGCCACGCGATTGTTGTATTCGATCGAATGGTTGTATGAGGTCACTGCCGCTATCCATTTCTCCGGCGTGGACAAGTCGCCACCCGCTTGGCACAGGTACCGGGCTGCGGCGAGCACGGCGCCCTCGATCACGTCAAAATGTTGCGGATGTCACGCGGAGATCGCGGACGCAGAAAGACCCTTCACCTGCTACTTCGGCGCCCGCAAAATGTTCTCCAACACCTCGATGACTCCCTCATCGGAGTTCGAGGGAGCCAGGTAGCGGGCCGCCGCGATGATGTCCCGGTGCGCGTTGGAGGTGGCGAACGAGGGCCCGGAAGCCTCGATCATCTCCAGGTCGTTGAGGTAGTCGCCGAACACAACGGTTTGCTCCTCGCTGATCCCCAGTTCCTGCTGCAATGAACGAACGGCGATGCCCTTGTTGACCCGGGTGTCCATCACATCGATCCAGTGTTCGCCGGAAATCACCACGGCATGGGTTTCACGCAGGTGAGTGAGGAACGGAGCCGTGCCGGATTCGGCGTCGTCAAAATCGAAGATCGCGATCTTGAGGATGTCGTCGTCAAAATCGAGCTGATCCGAGAGGACTTCGTGGGAATAGTAGTACTTGCGCACTTCGTACATGAACGTCTCGTCCGAGCGCTCGACGTACGCGGCCTTCTTTCCGGCAAGAATGATGCCAAGGTTGCGCCCATGATCCTTCAGTCCACGCAGCAACTTGACGGTACTCACCACGAAGTCACGCGCCAAGGGAATGGACGAGATCTCCTCGCCGTCGCGCACAACATAGGCCCCGTTCTCCGCGATGACGGGCATTCCCTCGATCTGCGATTCGAAGAGTGAGGCGAGTGTGAAGTACTGCCGTCCGCTCGCCGGGGCGAAAACCATTCCGTGTTCCTTCATGCGTTCGATGAGCCCCCACAGGCGTGCGGGAATGTTTGATTGGTCATCGAGCAACGTGCCATCCATGTCGGTGACGATGAGACGGGGATCGATCCCGGGAACGTAGACAGTTGGATCGGTGGGCTGAATACTCATGAACACCACCCTATCGGGAAGTGGATTGCCCTTCCGCACCCTTTCGGGTGATGCTCGGCCCACCCGGGTTGGCCGGATTGAAACGGCATTGAAACGGCATTGAAAACCTGTCGGAAGCCACTGAGACAATCAAGGTACTCATCACCGGATTTGATTCGGCCAACCGACAGCACAGACATGGGGAAGAAGATGGAGACGAATACGAAGGGCAAGGAGACCTCGACCACCGCGGATGAAGGGCTCGTTCTCGGCGCGGATGGGCTGAAGCGGCCCACATGGGCCAGTACCAATGAACTCTTGCAGCAGTATTACGATGCGGAATGGGGCATGCCCGTCACCGATGAGCGGGCAATCTTCGAGAGGCTCAGCCTCGAGGCGTTCCAGGCAGGGTTGTCCTGGCTCACCATTTTGCGCAAGCGTGGTGCATTTCGGGAAGCCTTCGCGGGTTTCGACCCAGATCTGGTGGCTGCCTTCTCGGACGACGACGTCGCCCGCCTCCTGTCCGATTCCGGCATCATTCGCAATCGGCGCAAGATCATGGCCACCATCGGCAATGCCCGCGCCACGGTGGAACTGCGCAACAAGGGAGGGTTGGCTTCCCTGGTGTGGTCATTCATGCCCGAAAGCACACCTCGGCCCCGCATCGCTTCCGAGATACCCACCCGGTCACCCGAATCGGAGGCGCTCGCCAGAGCTTTGCGAGCGGAGGGCTTCACCATGGTTGGCCCCATCACCATGTACGCGCTCATGAGCGCAATAGGCATCGTGGACACCCACCTTCTGGGCTCCCACCGTCGCGGAACCTCGGGAATATGGGAGGAGTGATCCCCGAGTGGGCCAGATCACGTCAGTCGAGGGCTTGCGGTTGACGTTGCGTCAACCCCTAGAGTCTCAGACATGGAATGGACGATTCACCACGTGGCCGAGCTGGTTGGAACCACGAGCAGGACGTTGCGTCATTACGACGATCTCGGCCTGCTCTCCCCCAGCCGCATTGGGCACAACGGATATCGCTACTACGACCAATCGTCGCTGCTGCGTCTGCAGCGCATACTTCTGCTTCGTGACCTTGGAATGGGCCTTGCGCAGATAGCGCGGATCCTGACGCGGGAAGAGGACGAATTGGCTGCCCTCAGGAGGCATCTCGTGATGCTGGAAACCGAGAGGCAGAGGCTCGCTCAGCGAATGACCGCGGTGGAACACACCATTCGAGCTCTCGAAGGAAAGGAAGAACTCATGGCAGACGCGATGTTTGAAGGATTTGATCACAGCCGATACAAGGAGGAAGTCGAAGAGCGTTGGGGCGAACGGGCCTATGCACGCTCGGACGCATGGTGGCGCGGGTTGAGTGCCCCTGAGCAAAAGGAATGGCAGCAAAAGGTGAAGGATTTGAACGCCGATTGGATGGCTGCCGCGCAGTCTGGTGTTCCGGTTGACTCCGCACGGGCACGCGAGCTTGCCGAGCGTCATGTTCAATGGCTCACCAGTATTCCTGGCACGCCAGCGCACGGCCCGGAAGGCGACACCGCCGGCTATGTTCGCGGCTTGGCGCAGATGTATGTGGCGGACGAGCGTTTCGCGAAGAACTATGGAGGAACTGAGGGAGCAGCGTTCGTTCGTGACGCTCTGATCTCCTACCTCGACTCGGCGATGAGCGGTATTGGCTAGCCTCCGCGGTGGTGAATGCGGCCTCAACCGTTGAACCGTGGGCACGGCTGGCCGCCGTGCCCACGGCACTTCAGCAATTCCCTGGGGCGGCGTTTTCGCCGGAGAAGCGGGTTTGGATAGGATGGGCTGGACCCCGCCTCGCACTCCGAACCAGACAACCGTGAGGTTCTCCCGCGTAGAAAGTGTTCCATGACTATCCAACCCTCCAATCCCGCCGACTACCTGCCCCTGCCCGATATTCGCCTGATCGCCAGTGACATGGATGGAACGCTCATCGGGGAGGACGGCAGGGTTCCCGAGCCCTTGTGGCCACTTCTGCGGCGCTTGGGGGACACAGGCATCGTTTTTGTCCCCGCCAGTGGCCGCCAAATCGCAACCTTGGAACAGACCTTCGAGGGCGCCTCCAAGGGTATGGCGTTCATCGGCGAAAACGGTGCGCTGGTGGTACGCGACGGCGAGGTTCTCTACTCGCTCACCGTCGCACCGGAAATCGTGACCAAACTGGTCGGTATCGTGCGGGAGCTGGCAGCCGACGGCGTGAACATCGGCGTCATTCTTGCTGGCAAGCAGGGTGCTTACACCGATCGGGGCGATTCCGCATTCCTGGAGCAAACGGATCGATACTACAAGAAGATGTCCGTTGTTGATGATGTGCTGGCCGTCAAGGACGATGTCGTCAAGGTCGCCATCTGCTCCTTCGATGACATCGAGGACACTCTCGTGCCGAAATTGGAGCCGTTCGAGGCAACCCATTCCGTGGTGTCCTCGGTGAAGAATTGGATCGATGTCACGGAAAAGGGGGCGGACAAGGGCAACGCCCTGAAGCACCTCCAGGAAAGTCTGGGGATCAGCCCAGCGCAGACCATCGTCTTTGGCGACTACCTCAACGACATGGAAATGATGGACGCGGCCCGTACGTCCTTCGCGGTGGCCAACGCCCATCCCGAGATCATCGACGCCGCAACCCATGTCGCGCCCTCGTGCGATGAGCTGGGGGTCATTCAGGTCATCGAGCGCATTCTGGAGGACACCTCCGAGCAATAACGCCGGAGGTCCAGATTCGGCGGGCTTGAGGGCGCAGGCCCGGCGCCGAGTCGCTGCTGGAACTCATGATTCCCGCTCAACTCGGGCGGCGCAGGTTCCCAAGGACTGTCGCTGGGCCACCCGAGAGGGTATCGGGGTATGAATCGACATCCACCCGGACGTCGATCGCGCTGGTCGTCAGTCTTCCCGGATGACTCCGATTACCTCCTGAGCTCCAGCGTGCTCGCCCGCCTCCACCCGGTGTTCAAGAATTCCGGAGTTCGTGGCCACGACAGGCACTTCCATCTTCATTGCTTCAATGATCGCGAGAGCGTCACCTTCTGACACCCGAGCGCCGTGGTCGATCTTCCACGTACTGAGGGTGCCGTCGAAGGGCGCAAGAACGGCGCCCGGCTCCGGTTCCGGCTCGGCATTGTCCTCTCTTGCAGCCGGTGCGGCAGCGGAGACCTGACCCATGCGACGCAAGAACGAATCTGGCAAACCGAGTTCGACTCGACGTCCCTCGATCTCGATGGACATGCGTTCAACGACCGGCGTGGCGGGCGTCGGGACGGCCGGGGCTGCAGCAAAGTCGGCCGCGCAGTCCTCCTCGATCCAGCGCGTGTGGACGCCGAATCCGTCGGATAGGTCGATGAACGCAGGCTCGTTGACGATGTATCGATGGAAAGGCACGACCGTGGCCAAGCCTTCGATCTTCAACTCACCCAGAGCCCGCCGAGCTCTGGCAAGTGCCTGCTCCCTGTCATTCCCCCACACGATGAGCTTGGCAAGAAGAGAATCGAAGGAACCTGACACGACTGTGCCCTCGGTTACACCGGTGTCCAGGCGAACTCCGGGGCCGAAGGGAGTCTCGAAGGCAACCAGTTGCCCGGGCGTGGGGAGGAATCCCAGGGCGGGATCCTCGGCATTGATTCGGAACTCGATGGCGTGCCCGAAGCTCGGGATCTCATCAGACACCCGCATGGGCTCGCCACTTGCGATGCGGAACTGTTCCTGCACGAGGTCCACGCCGGAGACCATCTCGGTAACGGGGTGTTCGACTTGCAGCCGCGTGTTGACCTCGAGGAAGGTCAGTGTGCCGTCGGCTCCCAGCAGGAACTCCACGGTGCCCGCTCCCACATAGCCCGCTGCGGCACAGACGGCCTGCGCCGCGTCCTTGACCCTCCGGCTCAGCTCAGGCGCCAGGGCGGGAGCCGGGGCCTCCTCCACCAACTTCTGATTACGGCGCTGCAGCGAGCAGTCGCGGGTGCCAATCACCGTCACTCGGCCCGTGCGGTCCCCCAGCACCTGGGCCTCGATGTGGCGCGGCTTGTCGAGGAAACGCTCGACAAGGCAGTCACCCTGTCCGAAAGCCGCGACCGCTTCGCGGACCGCTGCCTCGTAGGCTTCGGCGACCTCGTTGCGGGTTCGCGCCACTCGCATCCCGCGGCCTCCGCCACCGTGCACCGCTTTGATTGCCACCGGCAGCCCGTGTTCGTCCACAAAATCGAGGACGGCATCGGCGCCCGTAACCGGCTCGTTCGTTCCGGGAACGAGTGGTGCGCCGACCTGGTGGGCCAGCGCTCGGGCACGTGCCTTGTCCCCGAGAAGCTCTATCGTCTGCGGATCGGGACCGATCCAGACGAGACCGGCCGCCTGTACCGCGCGCGCGAAGCCGGCCCTCTCGGAGAGAAAGCCATATCCGGGGTGAACAGCGTCCGCGCCCGAATCGCGTGCGATCCGCAGCAACTTCTCCTGATCCAGATACGTCTGGGCTGGCAGAATCCCGTCAAGGGCGTAGGCCTGGTCGGCCATCCGGGTGTGCAGGGCATCGGCATCGGGGTCCGCGTAGACCGCCACCGATTCGATGCCTGCCTCTCGGGCTGCCTGAATGATACGCACTGCGATCTCGCCACGATTGGCAATCAGCACCTTGGTGATACTCATCAGTGGGACTCCTGGTTCGTGGGCTGGATGGCCTTGGCATCGCGGTCATGTCCGACACTCCGACCGCTGGATTCGACAGCCCGGAATTGGATCCGGGCACCCGGTGGTAGTTGCGCGGCCACATCGAGGTGGCGCTCGTGCAGCACCGCAATCACGGGATATCCACCGGTCAGTGGGTGGTCGGCGAGAAACACCACGGGCTGACCGTCCGGGGGCACCTGAATGGAACCGGCCACCATGCCCTCGGAAGGTAACTCCTGCGCGGCGAACTCTGGGGTGCGCGTCAACTGCTGACCGGTCAGGCGCACTCCCACACGATCCGAGAGCATACTGACATCCCATGTCTGCCTCTGCAACAGCTCGTGTGAGTCCGAACTGAACCAGTTGTCGCGAGGTCCCAAAATTATGTCCAACACGGTCACGCCACCGGACCGGGGCATCTCGAAAGGTGGCGGTGGCACCTCTGCGACTGCTTGCACGGCGCGGTGGGCGAGGCGAACTTCATCGCCAACGCGCAGCGGCTCGGGTCCAAGACCGGCGAGGGTGTCGCGGGAACTGCTTCCCAGAATCTCCGCGGCCAGGACCCCACCGCGCAACGCCACGACGCTTCTCAAACCCGCTGTGGGAGCACCGATTCCAAGGAGCTCGCCGGGGTTCACCCGGAAGGCCACCTCCATGGGCACGGTGCGGACCCCCAGGGACCCCTCGACAGCAATTGCCCGCGGCGCACCGGCTACGGCCACAACAATTTCACGATGTGCCACGGCCTGGAATCCGCCATGGCTGAGTTCCAGCGCCGCGGCTCCACCGGCATTTCCGACGGCCCAGTTCGCTCGTTCCAACGCCCCACGATCAGCGGCTCCCGATACGCTGACCCCGAGAGATGCCAGCCCCGGTCTGCCACGATCGACAATCAGGGTTTGCAACCCTGCATTGTGGATGGTCAAGGCTGCGGGCTCGCTGTCGGCATCCTGTATGCCCCTGCGCTGCGCACCCGAAGCCGCCGGATTCAAAGCCTTCTCCTCCTCGTCACTGGAACCAGCCGGGTTGGGCGGCACGGCATGAACCCGTTCGCGAGTCACCTCGAAACGAACACTGGCGCCGGGCTGCAACAGTGCGGGGTTCTCCCTCTCCAGATCCCACATCGCAAATTCCGTGTGCCCCAGGAGCTGCCAACCACCTGGGCTCTCACGTGGATAGACACCCGAAAATGCACCCGCCAACCCGACGGAGCCCGCGGGAATCCGAGGCCTCGGCGTGGCACGGCGCGGAACGACCAACGCCGGATCGCCGCCCGACAGATAGGCGAAGCCCGGAGCAAATCCTGTGAACGCGACGTTGTAATGGGCCGCCGTGTGCCGCGAGATGACATTCGCTGGGCTCAAGCCGGTGAGCTTGGCGACTTCGTCGAGATCTCCGCCGTCGTAGATGACCGGAACCCATACCTCCTCAACATCCTCGGCAAGAGAACCATCGGAACTGGCGTGAGAAAGAATGTCCTTCAGCTGCGCCGCGAATCGATCCGAGCGCTTGGCATCTCTTCCGCGCACCATGACCGTCTGTGCGGCCGGAACGAACTCGGCAATGTCGACTGCGCCGGAATCCCTGGCTGCCTTGAGAATGCGCAGCAACCGAACCGAAGAATCCAAGTCCCCGCAGTCGAGCATGAGCGCTGCTGATCCCGCTCTTCGAATCTCCGGGAAATTCAGTGAATCCATCATGCCCCCGTGAATGATGAGAGTTCGACGCCGGCTTTCACGAGCTGCACGCGCACGGCCTGAGCCATGGCGACGGCGCCAGCACTGTCTCCGTGCACGCAGATGGAATCAACGGGAATCTCCACCAATGTGCCGTCCGCCGACTCCACGACGCCCTCGCGCGCGAGGCGCACCATGCGTGCACCGACTGTGTCGGGATCATGCAACACTGAACCCGGCTTCTGCCGGGACATCAGCGAGCCATCGGTCTCATACGCGCGATCGGCGAAGGCTTCGGCCACTGTCTGCAGGCCCGCAGACTGTGCCTGGGCAATGATGGGGGCTCCGGCCAGAGCCACCAGTGGAAGCTCCGGGTTGATCGCCAGCATGGCATCGATGACGGCGGCGGCTTGCTCCTCGTCGCGGGCGATGCGATTGTAGAGCGCCCCGTGGGGCTTGACGTAGGAGACCCGTGTACCCACTGCTTTGGCGATCCCCTGCAGTGCTCCAATCTGATAGATGACATCCGTCATGAGGTCGTCGTGGTTGACTTCCATCGGTCGGCGCCCGAATCCCACAAGATCCGGGTAGGAGACGTGCGCCCCGACACTCACGCCCTTCACCGCTGCGGCCCGCACGGTTGCGAGCATCGAATGAGGGTCTCCGGCATGAAAACCACACGCCACGTTGGCGCTGGTGACGATGTCCAGAATGGCATTGTCATCGCCCATCTGCCACGAACCGTAGTGCTCACCGAGATCACTGTTGAGATCAATTTTCATGACTGAATCCTTCCGAGAGTCCATCGCCCCCTACAGGGAAAGGAACCCAATAATCGGCATGAACGACTTGTAAGCCATGTACCACGTCAGAATGGTGACCAGGGTACCGATGACCAACAGCCAACGGGGAAAACGATATCCGTTCATGAGGTCGCCACGGAACCAACCCATATACATGAAGATGCTGAGTCCGATGGGCAGGATGAGCCCGTTGAATCCACCCGCGAAGATCAGAAGGGCGGTGGGAGCGGTGCCCAGTGCCAGGTAGATGAGCAATGAGATACCGATGAATCCGACGGTGGCGTGGTTGCGGCGCCGTTCGCCCATCTTCTTGCTGAATACCGTGGTAAACGTAATGGACGTGTACGCCGCACCAATCACGGATGTGATGCCCGCAGCCCAGAGAACAACGCCGAAGATGCGCATTCCGACCGAACCCGCCGCCGCTTCGAAGGCATCAGCCGCGGGGTTGCCGCTCAAATCGAGAAGAACGCCACTGGCAACGACTCCGAGGAAGGCGAGGAATAGCAGGAAACGCATGATTCCGGTGATGAGGATGCCGTTGATGGAGGCCTTGGAAACCTCCTTGACGCGCTCGGGACCGGATACGCCCGAATCAAGCAGTCGATGGGCTCCGGCAAAGGTGATGTAGCCTCCAACGGTTCCGCCAACCAGGGTCGTGATGGTCGCGAAGTCGACCGTGTCGGGCAGCACCATCTGATACAGGGCGTCACCCACCGGTGGATTGGAGATGACCGCCACGAAAACAGTCAGGCCAATCATTACGATTCCGAGCACGATGAAAAGACGGTCCATGATGAGCCCGGCACGCCTGATGAGGAAGATCGCCAGGGCCAGAGCAGCGCTGATGATTCCACCCGCCTTGGGATCCAGCCCCAGAAGCGCATTGAGTCCCAGACCCGCCCCCGCAATGTTTCCGATGTTGAAGGCGAGGCCGCCGATGATCACCAGCACGGAAAGAACGTAACCGCTGCCGGGCAGGGCAATGTTCGCCAGCTCGGAAGCACGCTTGCCCGTAACCGTCACCATCCGCCACACGTTGAGCTGGATTGCGCAGTCAATGATGATCGTGACCAGGATGCCGAAGGCAAAGGCGGACCCCAGCTGAGCGGTGAAAATGGCCGTCGAATTGATGAAACCGGGGCCGATGGCTGAGATGGCCATGAGGAAGATCGCCCCGATGAGCGATTTGCGCCGCGACCGCGCGTATTCCTTGGCCGTCATGGATGAGTGCTCATCCGCGGTCTCGACTTGCTCATCGCGTACATCGGTGGTCATGATGACGCTCCCTTCCCCTGAGTTCCTCAGTGTCCAATGGCTGGCGAACTCCGGTATCACTTACCTCTTCATAGTTCAACGCAACTATTGCACCCTGTTGTTACCGGTTTGTTTCACGAAATGCCTTGAGAATATTCACAGTTTTCCCACGACTCGAGGTGAAATTCTCATCTCATGCTGTTTCTTGAGCGGATGGGACCAGCTGACTGGACTGGCAACGTCACTCGTTTGGTTGCTGCCGCTCCCACACAATGGCGAGTTCTCCCTCATGGTCGACGACGAATTCCTCTCACGTATGCGCGAGGCCTTCCCGTTCGTCAATGCGGTCCGTCGCGCGGAGGCCGCCACCATGGAAGAATGACCGCCCGGTCCTTTGACAGGCCGGGCGGTCACCGCCCATTTGTGGCAATCATGTATCGAGAGGGAGACCGTGGTCAGCACACTCGGTGGCCACGGTCGCAGTCACTTGCGTTTGCGTCGCTCGCGCACGCGTACCGAAATCTCGATTGGTGTGCCCGTAAAACCGAAGTGCTCACGCAACTGGTTCTCGATGAAGCGACGGTAACCAGCCTCGATGAATCCGGAAGCGAAGAGCACGAAACGAGGCGGGCGCGATGCCACCTGCGTCGCAAAGAGGATGCGGGGTTGTTTTCCACTACGAACCGGGTGGGGATGCGCTGCCGCCAGCTCTCCGAGGAATGAGTTGAGCCTGCCGGTGGAGATGCGGCTCTCCCATGAATCCAGAGCTTCGTGCATGGCGCGCGTCAGACGGTTGGTGTGCCAGCCGGTCAACGCCGAGAGGTTCACGCGTTCGGCCCAGCGCAGCTGCACCAACTCTCGCTCCAGTTCACGATCGAGCTCGAGACGGCGCTCGTCATCCACGAGATCCCACTTGTTGCACACCACGACGAGTGCGCGACCCGCATCCACGACCTGCTGCATGACTCGAATGTCCTGCTCGGTGAGATCCTCCGAGGCATCAATGAGCACCAAGCCCAGTTCGGCCTTCTCCAGTGCAGCTTGAGTGCGCAATGAGGCATAGTAGTCGGCACCTGATGTCTGACGCACGCGGCGGCGAATACCGGCCGTGTCCACGAAGGTCCACACGTCGCCGTCGAGCTCAATGTTCTCGTCGACCGGATCGCGTGTGGTTCCCGCCAACGGGTCAACAACCACGCGTTCCATGCCCGCCAGCTTGTTGAGCAGCGAGGACTTGCCAACGTTGGGGCGGCCCACCAGCGCAATGCGTCGTGGACCGGTGTGCGGCGCGGCAACCGCCACCGCGGACTCTTCCGGCAGGGTCTTCAGTGCGACATCCAGAAGATCGCCGATGCCACGCCCGTGCATCGCCGAAATGGTGTGAGGCTCACCCAACCCGAGCCCCCACAAGACTGCGGCATCGGATTCCTGAATGGGTGAATCGACCTTGTTCGCGGCCAGGAGAACGGGCCGGTTCGCACGCCGCAGCAGCCTGACGAGCTGCTCGTCGGTATCCGTTATGCCTACAGTCGCGTCGACCACCAGAACCACGACGTCTGCGAATTCGATGGCGGTCTCCGCCTGGCGCGCCACAGAGGCATCGATTCCGGCGACGTCGACTTCCCATCCACCAGTGTCGATGAGTGTGAAGTCACGTCCGTTCCACGAAGCTGGGTAGGAGACCCGATCGCGGGTCACACCCGGGGTGTCCTGGACGACGGCGACGCGGCGGCCAATAATGCGATTGACCAGAGTCGACTTGCCAACGTTGGGTCGGCCAATGATGGCCAGCACCGGAAGGGCTCGGGGGGCTTCGTCCTCCCAAAATTCTTCCTGCTCTGCCAGAACGGCAAGATCTTCATCTGAGAGTTCATAAGCATCGAGGTTTCCGCGCAGCAGATCGGCCTGAAGCTGATCATCGGCCTCGAAAGTCTCACCCTCAAAGGCTTCGGGTTCTTCACTCATCGCATGTCCTTCGGTACTAGAGAGATGACGGCCTCCACAACCTCCGAAATCGACAGGGAGGAGGAATCGATGGTCGTTACTCCGTCTTGCGCAGTCATGAACTGCGAGACTGTGGAATCATCGGAGTCACGGCGCAGGACCTCGTCGCGAGTCGCCGCCAGGGCCTTTTCGTCCGCACTGCCACGGACTTCGAGTGCGCGACGGGAGAGCCGGGCCTCCTCGGATGCGGTGAGCAGCACTCGCACGTCGGCATCGGGCGCCACGACGCTCGTGATGTCGCGGCCTTCGGCAACAATACCGTCGCGCGCCTCCGAAATGATCTGACGCTGACGTCGCTTCATGTTCGCGCGCACGTCGAGGTTGGTGGCCACCTTGGAGACCACCTTGGACAGGGCTGAGGAGCGTATGGCCTGCGTGATGTCCTCTCCCCCACAGACGACAATCTGGTTCTCGGGATCCAGAGGCATCTGCAGAGGCATGGCAACGGTCGCCTTCGCCACCGCGTCCGTGTCATCAAGGCCAATGCCCTGATTCTCGCACCACCACGCTGCTGCCCGATACATCGCGCCGGTGTCGAGATATGCCAAGCCCAACTCCTTGGCCACCTTGCGCGACACGGTGGACTTGCCCGAACCGGACGGACCGTCCAGGGCAATGACGACTCCCATCTGCTTTTCCTCTCCTTCGATGATGACCTGCCAGCCGCGCTGCTCCAGAGACCGTGCCAGATACAGCGCCTGTCCCGGAACCACTGAGACCATGGCCCGACCCACGCTCTGGGCAACGGAGTGCTCGAGTTGCAGATCTTCGATATTGACGCCAATTTCTCCAGCTTCTGTGAAGAGACGGCCAAGTTCACCCGGTTTGTCGGGCACCAAAACGATGACTTCGGCGTACCGGCGCGGCGCACCGCCGTGTTTGCCCGGAATGCGGCTGACACCTTCATTGCCGCGGGCGATGGTACGCGAAACACCGGCCAACACTCCGGGGGCGAACGGGTCGCTCGCTCCGGGTTCAAGAGAAAGCACCAGTCTGGTCAACTCATCGCTGACTTGCCGTAGCACGCTGGTCACGGCGGGAGCGTTGCCTGCAATGATGGTGGCCCACAGGCTGGAATCGGAGTGGGCAATGCGGGTCACATCGCGAAGTCCCTGACCGGCCAAGCTGAGAGCCTCTCCCGGAGCGTTGCGCAGCGCACCGGCCACCAATGAGGAGATCAATTGCGGCATGTGAGAAACGAGTGCCACTGAGCGATCGTGTTCTTCCGGCTCCATGAGAAGTGGAAGAGAACCCACGTCCAGAGCCAGTTGCTGAATGGTGGTGACAAGAGCCCCGGAGGTTCGGGCACCGGCGGTGATCACCCAGGGTCGGCCCACGAAGAGATCCGCGTCGGCCGCGATTGCCCCGGAGCGTTCGCGTCCCGCCATGGGATGGGAGCCGACGTAGCGATCTGATCCCACGTACTCGTCAATCTCCTCCACCACGCGTTGCTTGACCGACGCAACATCCGTGACCCAGGCCCGTGGATAACGTTCCAGCGCCGCGACCACAACTCGCGCGGTCACATCCGGCGGAGTTGCGACGACGACGAGTTGCGGCTCGTCGTCGTTCGACCCGGCGATGTCACCTGCACCCAGATCACGGGCAAGGGCCTGAGCCGCCGGGGACATGTCCTCCAGCTGCACCCGCACACCAAGCTGACGCAAACGAAGACCCAGTGAGGCCCCCAGCAATCCGGTGCCGATGATACGGACAGGTGAAAGCATGGTTACATCCCGACTGAGTGCATGAGGGCACTCAGTTCAGTGCCTGCAATCACACGGGTGCGTCCGGGCTTGAGGTGTCCGACCTCGATTGTGCCGAACTTGGTGCGCACCAGTTCCATGACCGGGTGCCCAACTTCCTCCATGATGCGACGCACGATGCGGTTGCGTCCTGAATGCAGGGTGATCTCGACGATCGAATTGCGCAGCGCCGCCTCGCGAAGAACGAACTTGTCCACCTTGATGGGTCCGTCCTCCAAGGTGATTCCCTTGGTGAGGACTCGGCCGAGACCGCGCGTGACCTGACCTTCAACACGGGCGATGTACGTCTTGGGGACCTCGTAGGAGGGGTGGGTGAGCCGATGGGTCAGTTCGCCGTCGTTCGAGAGCAGAATGAGTCCCTCGGTGTCCTGGTCGAGGCGACCCACGTGGTAGAGACGCGTGGGAATCTCCGCGATGTATTGGGCGAGACCCGGACGGCCCATGTCATCCTCCATGGTGGAAACAACGCCCGGCGGTTTGTACAGCGCGACCGTCAGCTTCGAGTCGTCAATCTGGATCGGCATTCCATCCACGTGGATTGCCACCTTGGTCGGGTCAACCCGTACACCCAGACGGGTCACGACCTCGCCATCAATTGTGACGCGCCCTTGTTCGATGAGATGTTCGCACAGTCGGCGCGAACCGACGCCGGCGTGAGCCATGACTTTCTGCAGTCGCTCGCCTTGGGGATCATAGGGATTGCTCATCGCATTTCCTGTTCTACTTCATTCAGTTCGGATACCTCTGGCAGGTAGGGTGCCAGAGGAGAAAGTTCATCCAGAGAGTTCATACCCATGCTCTCCAGGAAACTCTGGGTGGTGCCGTAGAGAACGGCACCTGTTGCCGGGGTCGAACCGACCTCGGCAATGAGTCCGCGCATCAAGAGCGTGCGCACGACCGAATCAACACTAACACCTCTTATCGCAGCAATTTGCGCGCGGCTGACTGGTTGACGATACGCGATGATCGCCAATGTTTCCAGGGACGCCGTGGAGAGTTTGGCGGAACTCTCACGCACCACGTATCCGGCGACGACGTCGGCAAATTCCGGATTTGTGTACAGCCTCCATCCACCCCCGACCTCGCGCAGTTCAAAGCCGCGCAAACGCCCACCCGCCTCGCCGCGGTATTCAGCGCGCAACTCTCGCAACAAATCCTCAGTCTCCCCCGCCTCCAGCCCCGCGGCTCGCGCGAGATCTCCCAATGGCACAGGAACACTCGCCACGAGAAGGATCGCCTCCAAAGCTGCGAGATCACGGGTCTTCTGCTCGGTTGGTGCGCTCGGATGGTCGACCTTGCCGTCACCTATTCCATCGGACATTGTGTCATCCTCCACTCCCATTCGATTGGTCGACAATACACATCGGGTTGCTGGAGGTGCACCGTACGCCGCCAGCATGTCCACGGTGAGCGACCGTCGCGATCCGCTGGCCCTCGTCAAACACCTTGCTCTCCCAGAACTATCGAAATCGTGCCCAATGCCTCATCTTGGACGACTCGAATCTCACGTCTTCGCACGAGTTCCAACATCGCCATGAAGCGAGAAACCACCGTGGGTCGATCCGGCGCCGATTCGCACAGTTGAGCAAAGCTGGTCGGCTGACCAGAGCTCAATGTTCGGCGGAGGTGTTCGATCTGACTGGCAACCGAAACAAGCGGACTGTGCAGGTGTTCGATGTGGATTGCAGGCTCACTCTGGTCCCGGGAGAACGCCTGGAGGGCCACCATTGCCAGCTCTTCGGGACGGATGTCCAAGTGCAGCTCCGGGAGAAGCCCGACGTACTCGCGTTCCAGCGGCACATCGCGTGGATGTGCTCGGGATTGCTCCACGAATCGAAAAGCGATCTCCACCGAAGCCTGCTTGTACGCACGGTACTGGAGAAGTTTCGCGAAGAGGAGATCTCGCTGTTCAAGAAGCTCAATGTCCTCCTCGTTCTCGTGAATGCCCGGAAGAAGCCGTGCGGCCTTCAGGTCCAGCAGGGTCGCGGCCACCACGAGGAACTCGCTCGCCTGCGACAGGTCGTAATCGTTGCGAGCCTGAATGAAGGCGATGAATTCGTCGGTCACCTCGGCCAATGCCACCTCGGTCACGTCCAAGCGGTGTTTGGCGATGAGCGATAGAAGGACAGAAAATGGACCGGAGAATACGTCCAGTGTCACCTCGAACGAGGCCGGGGCATCTTCGGGAACGCCCGAGGCACGGGCGCCGGATGGGAGGGCGTCCGTCACCGCCATCACGACACCTTCCGCTCACTCACGCCCCGGGTGGTGCATCCATGAGAGTTCAGGCGCACTGACCCTTGGCGATGATCTCGCGCGCCAACTGGCGGTATGCCAACGCTCCGGCGTGATTGGGCGCGTACTGGGTGATCGGTTGGGCGGCGATCGTGGCATCCGGAAACTTCACGGTGCGCGAAATGTAGGTGTCGTAGACCTTGTCGGCGAAGCCCTGCTTCACCGAGGCCATGACGTCGCGCGAATGCAAGGTACGCAAGTCAATCATGGTGAGCAGAACGCCATCCAGCTGCAGACGCGGATTCAGTCGATCCTGCACGCGTCCGATCTGTTCTGTCAGCAGTGCAACTCCACGCATCGCGAAGAACTCCGCTTCCAGGGGAATGATGACACCATGGGAGGCAGTCAGGGCATTGACGGTCAGCAGTCCCAGGGAAGGCTGGCAATCGATGATGATGAGATCGTATTCATCCAGGACGGGTCGCAGGATACGGGCAAGTGCCTGCTCGCGTGCAACCTCGTTGATCAGGACGATTTCCGCGGCCGACAGATCGATGTTCGCAGGAACGATGTCCAAGCCCGGAATGTCCGTGGAGACGATCGTCTCGCGAATATTCGGCTTGGCAGAAATCAACTCGTTGTAGATCGTCCGTTCCATCGCCCGGGCATTGACTCCCAGCCCTGCGCTGGCAGCGCCCTGCGGGTCGAAATCCACGACGAGGACACGGCGCCCATATTCTGCGAGGGCCGCCGCCAGATTGATGGTGGTCGTAGTTTTGCCCACGCCGCCCTTCTGATTCGACATCGCTACGATTCGGGCAGGACCATGCGCAGCCAGCGGTGCGGGCTCCGGAAAGTCATGTCCGGTGAATTCGGGAAGAAGGGCCTCTTGATCAGTCACGCTCCAAGCCTACCTAAGACCGTGCCCTTGGATGTGATGCTGCGTAGACCTCTCGTACTGTGTCGCGGCTGACATGGGTGTAGATCTGGGTGGTCGTCACCGATGAATGACCGAGCATTTCCTGCACAATTCGCACGTCAGCCCCACCCTCGAGCAGATGTGTCGCGAAGGAATGTCGCAGACTGTGGGGAGAAATGTGCGCGGAAATCTGTGCCCTTGTTGCTACATCCTGCAGGATGGCCCAGGCACTTTGACGAGAAAGAGGCCGCCCGCGAGTGTTGAGAAAGACCGCTGGCTTTCCCCCTCCTCGAACCGCCAACTGCGGGCGCGCGCGCACGAGATAGGCATCGAGAGCCTGCACGGCAAAGCTCCCCATTGGAAGTATTCTTTCCTTGCGGCCCTTTCCGAACAGTCGCACCATTTTTGCCTCCGTGTCGAGATCATCGAGACTCATTCCAACTGTCTCGGATATTCTCGCTCCAGTCCCGTAGAGGAATTCGAGCAGCGCCCGGTTCCGTATGGGTATTGGCCCATCCCCCACCCCGGAGACATCAATGAGTCGATTGACTTCGGCAACGGTCAACGTTTGCGGTAAGCGCTGTGGCACCTTGGGAGGTTGGACATCCTTGGCGGGATCATCGGATGTCATGCCCTCTTCGAAGAGGAACCGATGAAAGGAACGTACACTCGCCACGGATCGGGCCACGCTTGAGCGAGCCATTGCCTCCAGCGCCTCCGCAAAAGAGGCCACGTCCTCTCGCGTCACCATTTCTGGATCTTCAATGTTGCGAGCGGACAAATGATTGAGATATTTCCCAAGATCTCGACTGTATGCCGCAAGCGTGTTCACCGAGAGGGATCTCTCCACCGTCAAATGGTCGAGATACTGGCGTGCAGCACGAGAAAGCCGCGTCGATCCGGGGATCTGAGAGATGGAAGCCACCATGCCCCAAGTGTAGATCCTCGGTGTCCGGCAACTGCTCAATCACCGCACGGCAACATGTTGACCTGTAGAATTGGAGCTAGTGGCCTCGCCAGAGGTCTGCTCACAAACGCCTTCGGCTCTCCCGAAGGCGCCGCAAGATAGAAATTAAGGAGATGCTGCGATGGCGGAGCTCAAGTGGACCGATCTAGATCAGCGCGCCGTGGACACGGGTCGCGTTCTGGCGGCCGAGGCCGTACAGAAGGTTGGCAATGGTCATCCCGGTACGGCGATTTCCCTCTCACCTGTTGCCTACACCCTTTTCCAGAAGGTGATGCGTCACGATCCTTCTGACGACCAGTGGATTGGTCGCGACCGATTCGTACTGTCCATCGGCCATTCTTCCCTGACGCTCTACAATCAGCTCTATTTCGCCGGTTACGGCTTGGAACTCAAGGACATCGAGTCGCTGCGCACCTGGGGTTCCCTGACTCCCGGACATCCGGAGTACGGGCACACCACCGGCGTGGAGATGACCACTGGACCACTTGGCCAGGGACTCTCCTCTGCAGTTGGCATGGCGATGGCGTCGCGTCGCGAACGTGGGCTCTTCGATCCGGAGACGCCCAAGGGTGAGTCGCCTTTCGACCACTTCGTCTATGTCATCGGTGGTGAAGGCTGCCTCGAAGAGGGAGTCACCTCTGAGGCCAGCTCCCTTGCGGGCACCCAGCATCTGGGCAACCTCATCTTCATCTTCGATGACAACCGCATCTCCATCGAGGACGACACCGTCATCGCCTTCTCCGAGGATGTGCTGAAGCGTTACGACGCCTACGGCTGGCACACCCAGCACGTGGATTGGACCAACGGCGGCGGTGAGTACAAGGAAGACGTCGACGCCCTCTACGCGGCGATCGAGGCCGCCAAGGCGGAGACTGACCGTCCTTCGATCATCAAGCTGTCCACGATCATGGCGTGGCCCTCACCGACCAAGCAGGGCACCGGTGCCGCCCACGGCTCCGCACTCGGCGCTGATGAAGTCGCCGGTCTGAAGGAAATCCTCGGTTTCGATCCCGAGAAGTCCTTCAATGTGGAGGATGATGTCATCAAGCACACCCGCGGGCAGGCTGCTGACAATGCCGCTGCCGCACGTGGCGAGTGGGACGAGCAGATGGCGCAGTGGCGCAAGGCCAACCCCGAGCGTGCAGCGCTGCTGGATCGACTCGAGGCCAAGGAACTGCCCGAAGGCTGGACCGATGTCCTGCCTTCCTTCGAGGTTGGTACCTCCATCGCCACCCGCGCGGCTTCCGGTCAGGTGCTCTCTGCACTGGCACCGGTGCTGCCCGAGCTCTGGGGCGGCTCGGCCGACTTGGCTGGTTCGAACAACACCACAATGAAGGGTGAGCCCTCCTTCCTGCCCGAGGATCGCCAGTCCGCTGACTTCCAGGGCAACGAGTACGGCCGCACCCTGCACTTCGGCATCCGCGAGCACGGCATGGGTGCCATCGTCAACGGCATCGTCCTGCACGGCCTGACCCGCGCCTACGGCGGCACTTTCTTCGTGTTCGCAGATTACATGCGCGGTGCAGTGCGTCTGGCGGCGGTCATGGATATTCCATCGATCTTCGTCTGGACGCACGATTCCATTGGTGTGGGCGAGGATGGCCCCACGCATCAGCCGATCGAGCACCTGTGGGCGTACCGCGCAATTCCGCGCCTGGACATCGTTCGTCCCGCGGATGCCAACGAGACCGCCGCGGCATGGAAGAGCGTCCTGGAGCGTCGCGAGGGCGGCCCTGCGGGCATCATCCTGTCCCGTCAGAACCTGCCGGTTCTCGAAGGCACCAGCGCCGAGGGCGTGGACAAGGGCGGCTACGTGTTGTCCGACTCCCCCACCGGCACCGTCGACGTCCAGTTGCTGGCCACCGGCTCCGAGGTTTCGCTCGCCGTCGAATCCCAGAAGGCTCTTGCCTCCGAAGGAATCGGCGCTCGAGTCATCTCCCTGCCCTGCTTGGAATGGTTCGAGCAGCAGGATGCCGAATACCGCGACTCCGTGATCCTGCCTGACGTCAAGGCTCGGGTCTCGGTCGAGGCCGGCGCGACCTTCGGATGGGCACAGTACGTTGGCGATGCCGGCCGCAGCGTTGGCATCAACCACTACGGCGCTTCCGCAGCGGGGGGCAAGCTCTTCGAGGAGTTCGGATTCACCGTGGATCACGTGGTGTCCGCCGTCAAGGAGTCCATTGCCGCCATCTGAGCCCGGGACCTGTTGACAGCTTCACGCTGATCCGGATGGTCCGGTACAACTCAATACTGACAGGGATGCCGCACTCCAACAGCCTTGGGGTGCGGCATCCTCATGCCAGCGCGACAACGGCTCAACATGTGGCATCTTTCCCGGCCTCATTGTGCGTGATGCGACAATTGGGCCGTAAGTCCCCACGAGACTTCCGCCCGTGCCCCACAAGCAGTAGCCTTTTGAGGCGGTGTTCCTTTTGTCGAGAAGGGCCATGTTGCGAGCATGGCCCTCGGCACGTCCAACGCCCGGCGCTGTCCAGGCCGAACAGGCTGAGCGGTACCGGCCCTACTCAGACAGATGATGGTGAGACTTCAGGTATGAACAACCCTTTGAGATCTGCTCCCGACACTCGCCTCCAACGGATTGCTGGTCCCTGCGGACTGGTTCTCTTCGGCATCACGGGAGATCTGGCCCAACGCAAGATCCTGCCGGCGCTCTATGATCTGGCCAATCGCGGGCTGCTTCCGCCGTCTTTCGCGATCATCGGTGTGGCCCGGCGCCACATCGAGAACATCGAGGAGGTGGTGGAGAAGGCCATCCGCAGCGGCGCGAAGACTCCCGTCACCGACACCACGTTGCGCCAGTTGCTGTCCGGACTGCGTTTGGTCGAGGGCCAGTTCGACGACGACGCCACCTATCGCCACCTCGCCGAAAATCTTGCGCAGATTGACTCTTCCCGTGGCACCGGCGGAAACTACGCCTTCTATCTCTCCATACCTCCGGCCCTCTTCCCCACGGTGCTGGGCGGCCTGGGGCGCGCGGGACTCCAGAGTGGCGAAGGAGACGGCTGGCGACGCGTCGTCGTCGAGAAGCCCTTCGGGCACAATTTGGAATCGGCACGGGAGCTGGACGCGATCGTCACGGAGGTTTTCCCCCCGGATTCGGTGTTCAGAATCGATCACTACCTCGGCAAGGAGACGGTACAGAACATCTTGGCGCTGCGCTTCGCCAACGAGCTGTACGAACCCGTCTGGAATTCCGAGCACGTGGATCACGTGCAGATCACCATGGCCGAGGACATCGGCATCGGCTCGCGCGCCGGGTACTACGACGGCATCGGCTCCGCCCGCGATGTCATCCAGAACCATCTGCTGCAGCTGCTCGCGCTCACCGCAATGGAGGAGCCCAACAACTTCAGCGCCAACGCACTGCGCATCGAGAAGGAGAAGATCCTCGAGGCCACCACCTTCTTCGGTCCCATAGAGGAGTCTGCCGTACGCGGACAGTATGAGGCGGGCTGGCAAGGCGGCGAATGGGTCAAGTCCTACAAGGAGGAGGATGGAATTCCAGCCGATTCCATCACGGACACCTACGCCGCCATCAGGCTCGGTATTCACACCCGCCGCTGGGAGGGAGTTCCCTTCTACCTGCGTGCAGGCAAGCGCCTGGGCCGCCGCGTCTCCGAAATCGCCATCGTCTTCAAGTATCCCCCATTCCTGCCTTTCGATTCGACAGCGGGCCTGGGGCACAACGCTCTGGTCATTCGAGTACAGCCGCAAGAAGGCATCACCTTCAAGGTCGGGTCCAAGGTTCCCGGTTCCTCCATGCGCCTGCGTGATGTCACCATGGACTTCGCCTACGGTCATGCCTTCACGGAATATGCACCGGAGGCCTACGAACGCCTGATCCTGGACGTGCTCCTCGGCGATCCGCCCCTCTTCCCGCAGCAACGAGAGATCGAACTCTCGTGGAAGCTTCTGGACCAGGCGGAGGAATTCTGGGAGTCCAGCCCGGAAACTCTTGACACCTACGCTCCCGGATCGTGGGGACCCACTTGCGCGGACAAGATGCTCGAGCGTGACGGTCGCATCTGGCGTCGGCCCTGAACTCCAAGGAGAACCATGATTATTCACATGAACGATACCTCCTCGGCGGCTGTCGGCCTCAGGATGGAGGAACTGCGCGACACCGTGGGTTCGGTGGCGCTGGGTCGCGTGCTGACACTCGTCATCATCGCGAAGGATGACGGCGGAATCCGCGACGGCATCAAGGCTGCGGCGGGTGCCTCTCGTGCCCACCCGTGTCGCATCGTGACCATTGTCCCCGTTGAATCGGACGAGGCACGCCTCGACGCCGAGATTCGGGTGGGTGCCGAAGCCGGACTCTCCGAGATTGCCATCCTGCGCTGCCACGGCGGTGCAGCCGAGAACCTTGAGACCCTTCTCACCCCCTTGCTGTTGCCCGACACCCCGATCGTGGTGTGGTGGGTGCAGGAAGTACCCGAAAACACCATGGGCACCTCCGTGGGGGCCATTGCCCAACGCCGCATCACCACCTCCCGCTACATCGGGGACCCGATCAACACATTGGTGCGCATGCGTGAGAACTACAAGGATGGCGACACCGATCTGGGTTGGGCCGGAATCACGTTGTGGCGCAACCACTTGGCGGCGATGCTGGACGAACCTCCCTTCGAGTCCATTGCGCATGCACGCGTTCAGGGTGCAGCCTCCCATCCTTCCACCTATCTTCTGGCTGGTTGGCTCGCACTGCGACTCGATGTTCCGGTCGAGATCGAGTACAACCGTGGCGCCGTGCTGACCGAGGTCAGCCTGTGGCGACCCTCCGGTGAGCTCAAGCTGATACGTCCACTGGGAAGCGAGCTGGCCGACATGGTGCGTCCCAAGCGTCAGATCCAGCGGGTCAATCTTCCGGTGCGCACGATGGAGTCGATGCTCATTGAGGAGTTGCGCTCCATGACGGAGGACATCGCCTACGGCGATGTCCTGGCAAATGGCTTGGAGCTGCTGGACATCCCAGAGTTCAAGCGATAGACCGATCTCGTCGGCACAGCCGGTGGGTACTCCTGGTCACGAGGTGGAGGGCATTTCTTGATCCCCTCCACCTCGTGACCAGTTCAACGGGACAGCGGGCTTCCTCCGGGGATGACCCATCCTCGCCCATGACGCAACGTGAACCGTACGAAATCTCCCACACGACGTGGCTCATCCACGTCCCACTCATGCACCACGAGTGTGCCGATATCGGTCTCGACCTCTGCAACCGACCATGCTCCCGCGAAGGACGATTCGATGATCTGGCCAAGATTGCCGAGAATTTCGGATGCTGCGGGCGCAGGCTCCAGCACGATTGCCTCCGGGGGAAGGACGACGGCCGACGGCCCGATGGGCACCGTTGGTCGGGCGGGAATCTCATAGTCGATGGCGCCGAGGCGGACTCGCGCCACTTCACCCGAAGCCAGGACCATGGCGGCAAGAATGTTCTTCTGTCCCAAAAGATCCGCGACAAATCGTGAGGCGGGACTGCGGTAGACCTCCATGGGAGTTCCCGTCTGCACGATGCGTCCACTTTCCATGACTGCAATCTGATCACCCACCATGAATGCTTCCTCCAGATCATGCGTCACGTACACCGCGGCAAGGCGCGCCCGTCTCACCTGAGCCACGATGTCCCGGCGGATCTCCCGTCGTAGAGGAGGTTCCACATGGGAGAGGGGCTCGTCCAAGAGTAGAACCTTTGGTCTGCGCACCAGAGTGCGCGCCAGCGCCACCCGCTGGCTCTGCCCACCGGAAAGTACCGCGGGCTTCTTGTCTGCAAGGGCCGTAATATTGAGATTCGCCATGGCGATGTCGATGAGGTCATCGCGCTTGCTCGCAAGAGTACGGGCATCGTCCAATCCGTATCCGATGTTCTCCCGTACCGAGAGACCGGGAAACAGCACCGGGGACTGGAAGACGAGCGCCGTGGGCCGCCGCTCCGGTGGAACCGTGGTCACATCGTCGGCGTCGATCATGACCTTTCCCGAGCACCGGCGCATGCCCGAAATGGCGTGCAACAGTGTTGTCTTTCCGCACCCGGATGGGCCGACAACGGCAAGTATTTGACCGGGAGCAACACACTGTTTCGCCACGTTGACGCCGAAAGTACCCGCTTGCACGGCAAGGTTGGTCAGGTTGAGTCCCTCCATCGGCTCACTGCTCATAGTCTGCGCCACCTCTTGCGTTGGTCGGACGAACTGAGGATCGCGTGCACCACAGCAGTGATGCCCGCTATCGCGCAACAGGTCAGCATACCGGCGATGAAGGCCAGCGCAAACGCTTGGTCGCTCAGGCTGCCGGCGGTGAGCGTGAGCAACGTCGGCGTCACCAGTTGGGTGCCACCGGGCTGAACGAAGACGAGCGGCGCGATGGTCGTCAATAGCATCCCGGCCTGCAGGCACAACGAGGAGATGACGATCGAGGAGATGTATGGGGCCTCCACCGTGAGAAGGACACGAACACGACCTGCTCCCAGGTCTCTGGCGGCCGCAACGTCGTCGGTCGAACGAAGTGACAGCGCGGCAAGCATCAGCACCGTGGACAGGGGCATGCACATACTGACGGCGGCCATGAGCAATCCAATCCACCCTCCGAGTACGGCTCCCCCACCCACAAGCGACGGCAGCACGATCTGGTCTCCCATGCTCACCGGCAAACGGAACGCCCCGGCCAGAACTGAGCCAATGGCCACCGGGGAAATGATCACCATGAATGTCACGAGGCCACGCCCGTATGCACGCACCCAACCCCGCGTGTGACTGATGGCTATCGAGAGCCCCAGGGCCCCACCGGCGCTGAGAGGAACCGCGATCAGGATCAGGACGATCGTGGGTATGAGGGTTGAGGCGTCTGGAACCTGCTGATTCGCAAAAGCGCGGATTGTCCCCTTGCCAACGGTGGCCACCACAATCGTCAGGACGCACAATGTGGCGACCCCGAGGAGTACGGACAGTGCCCTGACCCATCGCGTACAGTGTATGCCCTCCAGCAACTCCGAGATGTGTGTCTGCTGTCCCAGCCATTGTCGGGGCCAGCTGAACAGTCCCGGCCTGAACGCAGCCAGTACCGCCAGAAGAAGGGCGGGGACGATGACGAAGAGTACCGCCCGCCCAAGCACCTGCGGGGGCGCACCTCCGTTGACGGCGCGCAACAGGTGCGAGGCGAGGTAGGAGCGGGTTCCGCCGTACACCTCGTAGAGCCCCGGATCCGAGAAGAGGACGAGAGTACCCCAGAACCAACCGACCAGCGCGCCCCGGAACCACACCGGAACGATCGTCAATCGACACAGAGTGGCAGGTCTCAATCCCAGATCACGCGCCGTGGCAAGCAATGTGGCGTCGACGAAACGAAGCGCGACGGCCTGCCCGAACACGGCGTACGGCAGGGCCACAAGAGTCATGGTCAGCAGAAGAAGTGGCCCTCCCAGGGCAACATTCATGGCGTGCGCGGTAAGGACCGGGGGGAAGAGAAACGGGATGGCGCTGGAGATGAAAAGTACCCGTCTCAGGATCCGGGAACCCTGAACATACCCCGTGACTACAATGGCCAGTGCCAGGCCCGCCGCAAGCAACGCCCCTGCCGCGGGAAGCACCATCGACTTGAGGGATAGCACTGTGAGTGCATTCCAAGGAGTCTGAGGAAACATGCCCCGGGAATCTTCTCGCAACAGCAAGAGGAAAGGCAGAGCAACAACGAGACTGATCGCGACGATCACAATGTGCGGGACATGCCGTCTAATAGACGCCATTGCGCACCTGCCTTGCCCACGTCTCAATCAGCTTAGGACGGATGAGTGAAGCATCGGCAAGGTCACCGGGAACAAGCGGCACCTCCAAGTGCTCGAGCTCCTCCAGCAAATTCGGCGATATCTGCGAACTCGTGGCCAGCTGGGAGAGAACTCCCGAGGAGATCCACTGGCCGGGAGGAGAAACTGCGAAGTCAATGAACTCCCGTGCCAACTCTGGCTCCGTTGAGTTGTTCAACAGGGCGATGGCTCCGATCTCGTATCCGGTTCCCTCTCTGGGATAGGTAACCATCACAGGATATCCCGCTGCTCTCTCGGCCTCGCAATAGGGAGCAAAGGAAACTCCCACTCCAGCGCCACCACGCGCCACATTTCGGGCCACATCCGTCCCCGAGTCAACGTAGCCCTGTAGTTGCCCTTCCAGATCCTGCATGTAGGAGATGGCGGGACCAACTTCCCCGAGCCGCGAGTACTGCACCCACAGCATGGTGGCGGCGGTTCCTGAAAGAAGCGGATTTGGAGCCAGCACTTTGCCGCGGAACCTCTCGTCGAGAAGCCCCTGCCACGAGCGGGGAGCATCCTGTGGGTCCACCAGGTCGGTATTGACACAGAACGCGAGAATCCCCCCATACACTCCAGCCCAATATCCCTCCGGGTCACGCAGCTCGGGCGGCAATGCACGCACCGCGGGCAGATCCGAGATGGGTGAGAAGAGACCGTCGCGGGCAGCACCGATATAGGATTCTGCCGGCCCACCGAGCCACACGTCGAACTCGGGACGACTGGTGTTCAACTGTAGTCGCGCCAACGCCTCGGAGGTGGGAAGGCGTACCACGTGCACGCGACGATGCGTGTGGTCCTCAAAGGAGTCCGCCACAGCCTCACATGACGAGGAATTGTTGGAACACAGGACGGAGAGTTCGGCTTTGGGCGGCTGGAGCAGCAGCAGTCCCGCGACCACGCCGGCCGCGACGACCATCAGGAAGATGACGCGGCAGACCTGCTTTCGCGCCCACCGTGAAGACATGCGAACACTCCCCTGAAAAGCTGTTGGTGCGCCAGGAACACCGGCCGCCGGCCACCATGCCGTGAGCGGTGCCATCCCAGCGTTGCGATACGATACTTCGAAAAGGATCGAGTGGGCCCATCCATCCTATGTGATGGTGGGCCCACTACTCATTGCGATTGTCATCGCTTGATCACGCGACGGCGAGTTCCTTCTGCTCGCGCTCGCGCATGAGCTCGCGCTCATCCCGACCAACGATCACCATGAAGATGACCGCCAACACCACGATGCCGACCAGCACACCGTAGGTCACATCCCAACCGAAGTTGTGAATGAGGACGCCGACCCCAGTAGAGGCGAGGGTGGCGCCCAGCAGGTATCCGAAGAGTCCGGTGAAGCCCGCGGCGGTGCCCGCCACATGGGAGGGAGACATGTCGATGGCCTGCAGGCCGATCAGCATGACCGGACCGTAGATGAGTCCGCCGATGATGGCGATGAGTAGATAGAACAGCCACAGCGGGGCAGTGGTGGGAAGCTGCCAGTAGATGATCAGTGCTACACCAACGCCCACGAGGAAGACGATTCCGGCACCAGAACGCCAGCCCTTGAACACCTTGTCCGAGATCCAACCGCATAGTAGCGTTCCCACAATGCCTGCCAACTCGAAGATGGCGAAGCCCAAGATACCATCCTTGATGTTGGCATCGGAGAAGTCACCCAGATAGACGGGGATCCAGTTGAGCACACCGTAGCGCAGCGTGTAGACGAACACGTTGGCGAGAGCAAGCAGCACGACAACCCTGTTGGTCAACACATATTTGACCATGATCTGCCCCCAGGACAGACCTTCCAGTTCTGCGTGGGAGACCTCGGCCTTGGGCGGATCCTTGCGGTACTCCTCGATGGGAGGAAGGCCGACGGATTCGGGACGGTCGCGCATCAACCAGAACGCAATGGCGGCAACCAGGAGAGCGATGATCGCCGGGAACCAGAACGCGGGGCGCCAATCGGCATCGGAAACGGCCCAGTGCTGGAGAGCGAACGCCGCGGCGACGCCCACGCCAGCGCCGCCGACGTTGTGCGCACAGTTCCAGATGGAAGTCTTCCAACCGCGCTCATTGGTGGAAAACCAGTGTACGAGGGTGCGGCCTGAAGGCGGCCAGCCCATGCCCTGAAACCATCCGTTGATGAACATGACCGTGGCGAAGAGGGCCACGGAGGCGCTGATGACGGGAACGAAGGCAATCACGATGTTCGTCAATGCCGACAGCGCGAGTCCCAGGGGCAGGAAGTAGCGCGCGTTGGATCGATCGGAGAGCATCGCCATGAAGAACTTCGAAAGCCCATAGGAGATGAGGACGGAGTTGGCCACGATACCGATCTGGACCGTGGTCATGATGTCATGTTCCCTGAGAATCTGAGAAACAAGTGACACGTTGTTTCGGATGAGATAAAAACCCGCATATCCCAGGAAGATGCCCAGGAAGACCTGAGTTCTCAGGCGCGGATAGAGGCGAGAGACTTCTGCATCACTCTTGCGAGGAGCAGCGGGTGGTGCTGCAAGAAAGTCCAAGCCATTCTTCGACGATGAAGACATTGCCATTTCCTTGATTGACAGAGCGAACGTTTGCTGTTCGCGGGTACCTCTTCATCCTCGAATATTGTGGGTCACATTGGAGCCCGACTCAGTCACCAATGGTCACATGTCTGTTACCGAGAGCATGTAACCGCGACCGCGCACTGATCTGATGATGTGTGGATCCGCACCGGCTGCCGCGAGGCGCCGGCGCAGCCGATAGATCGCGGTCTTGATCATCTCGCGTCCGCCCACTGCACTGCTGGTCGCCCACGCTTCGTTGAGCAGTTGATGAGGACCCACCGTATGGTTCGCATGTTCAGCGAGCACGGCAAGCACACGAAATTCTGTGCTTGCCGTGTCAATCCTGGAATCCTCCCACCATGCCCGTTCGGTGGCGAGATTGAGCCGCAGCGACCCGACCTGTAGAACCGCGGACGATTCGGTCTCCGTGCCGGCCGTGCGCCGCAGTACGGCTTGGGTTCTCAGGGCCAGCTCGCGTGGGCTGAAGGGCTTGGTGACGTAATCGTCAGCCCCCACCTCCAGCCCTTTGATACGGTCGGTCTCCTCCACCAGAGCGGTGAGGAGAATAATGGGGACCGTGGACCCGGTGGCGCGGATACGACGAATGAGATCGATCCCCGTCGAGTCCGGAAGCATGATGTCCAGAATGACGATGTCAATGAGAGACCCCATGAGCTGCTCGTGAGCCTGCTTGGCCGTGCCAGCCGTGACACAGGTGAACCCTTGGGTTTCCAGGGCGAAGGTTACGATGAGCCTCATCTGAGGTTCATCATCGACCACCAGGACTCGAGCGCTCACGTTCATCCTTGGGTTGAGGCCAATGGGAACGACGACGAATGGTCGTCACCTGACCAGTGTGCCACAGTCTGGGAGTCACGCCGACGGATCGTGCCATTCGGGCAGTTGCACCATGATGGCCGTACCCCGTCCCTCATCGGTGTCGATCATGATTCGGCCACCGAGAGCGCTCGCAATCTCCTGAACGATCATCATGCCAAGACCAGATCCGGGCCTTCGGCTGGAACCGGTGACAAATGGCGTGAACAACCTGCCCAAATCTTCCTCGCTGAGCCCCGTGCCGTCGTCGATGACCGCAACGGTGCAGCCTCCCTCGTCACTCTCACGCACTTGAATGGTAATCGCGGAATCCAGTCCAGCATGCCGAGCCGCGTTGTTGACAAGGTTCCACACCATCTGACGCACAAGCCGTTCGTCTGTAACAATCGGTAGGACTCCCCCACTGGCATCGATGCGGATCGGGGTGCCGATGATGCGGCGCACGTGACGCGCGGTCGTCGCCACAACCGCCCGAATGTCCACAGGCTCGGTCTTGACGAGGACCGATCCTGCCTCGAAGCGCGCGGCAAGCAAGAAGTTCTCGGCCATGTCGATGGCCAACTGCGAATTGTCGGCAATGGTGGAGACGAACATGGCCTGGGTGGGGTTCAATGGTCCGGGTGTCTCTTCGGCCAGGAGTTCCGCGGCCCCGCGTACGAGTGCCAGTGGAGTACGGATCTCGTGGGACACCACAGCGGGCCGTCGATCCAACTCGACGACCCGCTGTTTGAGTTCGGTACTCTCGCTGCGTACCGTACGAAAGCGCCACGCGACAATCGCAAGCGCAGCGAGGGCAGGGAGGCACAGCGCCCACCCCAGCCACGCCAAGCTTGCAGACACGCGACTAGGAGATGAACTTCGTGATCAGGCCGATGAGCACAACGACCACGATCCACACCAGAGCAACGCCGATGGTGATTCTGTTGAGGTTGCGTTCTGCCACTCCGGAGGAACGCATCGACGTGGAAATGCCGCCGCCGAACATGTCGGAGATACCGCCACCCTTGCCCTTGTGCAACAGAATCGACAGGATGAGCAGCACGCTCGTGATGACGAGCAGGACCTCGCAGATGATGAGGAGAACCGACACGCTTTGCTTCCTTCCCAAGTGCCAGCCACTCTGGCACAAACTTCCTTCAGTGTACTAAGAACGCGCGGATACCCGAAAATCGAATATCCGCGCGTCCCGATCAGTAATCCTGCGTCAGATTGGTTCTCACTGCAGGAAGGTGACGATCTTGGCGAACTCGTCCGCCTTCAGGCTGGCTCCGCCGACAAGTGCGCCGTCAACATCGGGCTTGGCCATGATGTCGCGAACGTTGCTGGACTTGACCGAGCCGCCGTACTGAATGCGGACAGCTTCGGCAACCGTGCCGTCGTACAGCTCGCCGATGCGAGTGCGGATGGCACCGCAGACTTCCTGCGCGTCCTCGGGGGTTGCGACCTCGCCAGTGCCAATGGCCCAGATGGGTTCATAGGCGATGACCGACTTTGCCACTTCGTCGCCGGAGAAATTGGCGAACATCGCGTCGATCTGGCCGAGCACGTACTCGACGTGGGTGCCTTCCTTGCGAATCTCCAGAGCCTCGCCACAGCAGATGATCGGAATCAGCTCGGCGTCCAGTGCCTTCTTCGCCTTGGCACCGATGAGCTCGTTGGTCTCACCGTGGTACTCGCGGCGCTCGGAGTGGCCAACGACCACGTAGGAGCAACCGAGCTTGGTCAGCATGCTGGTGGAAATCTCGCCGGTGTATGCGCCGTCGTCGTGCACGGAAACATCCTGTGCGCCGTAACGAATCGGCAGGTCGTCAGCCTCAACGACCGTCTGAACCGTGCGAATGTCGGTGAACGGGGGAACGACGACGACCTCGGTTGCCGAGTAGTCGTGGCCCAGATCCTTCAGAGTGAGAGCGAGCTTCTGGACCAGATGGTTGGCCTCGAGGTGGTCGAGGTTCATCTTCCAGTTGCCCGCCATGATCGGGGTGCGTGCCATGAATCAGTCCTCCAGAACTGCGATACCGGGCAGTTCCTTGCCCTCGAGGAATTCGAGGGAGGCACCGCCACCAGTGGAAATATGAGAGAACTTCGACTCGTCGAAGCCCAGGTTGCGCACTGCGGCCGCGGAATCGCCACCACCGACGATGGAGAAGGCGTCGCCATCCTCCAGCGCCTGCGCGACAGCCTTGGTACCTGCAGCGAAGGCCTCGAACTCGAAGACGCCCATGGGTCCGTTCCAGACGACGGTCTTCGAATCTGCGATGGCGCCAGCGTACTTGGCCGAGGTCTCCGGGCCGATGTCCAGGCCCATCTGATCGGCTGGGATCGCATCGGCGGCAACCACGGTGGCCGGGGCATCAGCCTTGAACTCCGGTGCCACGACGACATCGACCGGCAGCAGCAGGTCGACGCCGTTCTCCTTGGCGCGCTTGATGTAGGAGGCGGCGGTATCGACCTGGTCTGCTTCGAGCAGGGAATTGCCGATCTCGTAGCCCTGGGCCTTGAGGAAGGTGAAGGCCATTCCCCCACCGATGACAAGGCGGTTCGCCTTGCTCAGAAGATTGTCAATGACGCCGATCTTGTCGGAGACCTTCGATCCACCCAGAACCACGGTGTAAGGGCGCTCGGGGTTCTTGGTGGCACGGGAGAGGGAATCGATCTCCTTGAAAACGAGCTCGCCAGCCGCGGACGGCAGAATCTTGGCGATGTCGTAGACGGAGGCCTGCTTGCGATGCACAACTCCGAAACCATCGGAGATGAAGACGTCTGCGAGGTTGGCGTATTCCTTGGCGAGATCCTCGCGCTCGGCATCGACCTTGGAGGTCTCTCGGGCGTCGAAGCGGACGTTCTCCAGGAGAACCACCTGCCCGTTCTCGAGAGCCTCGACCTTGGCACGAGCATCCCCACCAACGGTGTCGGCGGCGAGTGGAACGTCCTGCCCGAGCAGCTCGGAGAGACGTGCCGCCACGGGAGCGAGTGAGAACTTGGGGTTCACCTCGCCCTTGGGACGGCCAAGGTGAGCCGCCACGACAACGCGGGCGCCCGCGTCCACGAGGCGCTTGAGCGTGGGCAGGGCAGCGCGGATACGGCCGTCGTCGGTGATGCGTTCGCCGTCCAGCGGGACGTTGAAGTCCGAACGGACAAATACCTTCTTGCCGGCGAGATCGCCGAGAGAATCAATGGTCCTCATTGACATTACCTTTCATCAATGCAGATGCCCGCACACGCGCAGTGCATGTACGGGCATCTGGCTAGCTCATTAAGCTCAGAGCTTGGAAGCGACGAGAGCGGTCAGGTCGACGAGACGGTTGGAGTAACCCCACTCGTTGTCGTACCAGGACAGCACCTTCACGAGGTTGCCGATGACCTTGGTCTCGGTTGCATCGAAAATCGAGGAATGCGGATCGCCGACGATGTCGGTGGAAACGATCGGATCCTCGGTGTACTTGAGGATACCCTGGAGCGGGCCCTCGGCGGCGGCCTTGACGGCGGCCTGAATGGTCTCAACCGTCACAGGCTTTGCAGCCTCGAAGGTGAGGTCGGTCAGGGAACCGGTCGGGGTGGGAACGCGAACGGCGAGGCCGTCGAACTTGCCCTTGAGCTCCGGCAGGACCAGGGCAACTGCCTGAGCGGCACCGGTCTTGGTGGGGATCATGTTGAGGGCAGCAGCGCGTGCACGGCGAAGATCGCTGTGAGGAGCATCCTGCAGACGCTGATCGCCCGTGTAGGCGTGGATCGTGGTCATGAGGCCACGCTCGATTCCGAAATTATCGTTCAGCACCTTGGCCAGCGGAGCAAGGCAGTTGGTGGTGCACGAAGCGTTCGAGATGATGTTGTGGTTCTCGGGATCGTAATCCTTGTCGTTCACGCCGATGACGAAGGTTGCATCCTCGTTCTTCGCGGGAGCGGAGATGATGACCTTCTTGGCGCCACCTTCGATGTGAGCCTTTGCCTTGGTGGCGTCCGTGAAGAAGCCTGTGGACTCGACGACGATGTCAACACCAAGGTCGCCCCAGGGGAGATCTGCGGGGTTGCGCTCGGCGAGAACCTTGATCTCCTTGCCATCGACAACAATGGCACCCTCTGCTGCCGATACTTCGCCGGGGAAGCGGCCGAGGATCGAGTCATACTTGAGAAGATGAGCCAAAGTCTTGGTGTCAGTGAGGTCGTTGACGGCTACAACATCCAGGTCTACGCCCTGCTCCTTGAGAGCGCGGAAGAAGTTGCGTCCGATGCGGCCGAAGCCGTTGATGCCAACGCGAATAGTCACTCTATTCCTCCTAGTGTGCGTGCACACGTTTGTTTCTACGGACACACAAGGTATCCGTCCTTGCCGAACAGGAACGTCCGGTCATCAGTGTTCAGTTTAGCGTTTCATCGCTTCTTTTGTCGGCCTAGAAGTCCCGACTCTTTGAGCTATCTCACACCATGGGACATTGCTTTGTAGGGTCACACCGGCCCCGGGATCATGCTACGTGAAATATCCCTGCATGACCGCGTCTTCGCTGGGATATCTGCGTGAAGTCCGCCGAAATCGGACGGAGCTGACGACCATGCCAAACGTGTTCACGCATAGCGATCATTTGGGGCGGCGCAAGTGAACGTGCCGAGTCCGAGCTGGAGCTCGGGACACCAGGATCGGGACCGAATCATGTGGCCACAACTGCCACCGAGGACCAGCTAGTCCCGGTTGAGGTTGCGTTCCACAGCGATGACGGCATCCAGTGTGGAGGCAATACCCAGCTCCGCAGCACGCTTGTCCGCCATGGTATTGAGACGGCGCAGTCGGCCCGCCACCGCGTCCTTGGTGGCCGGTGGGTTGAGTCGCTCGCCCAGCAGATTGAGGGAATCCTCCGGGTACTTCATGCGGAACTCTCCGGCCTCACGCAGATTGTCGGGGATCTGGTCACCCAGAATTTCGAAGGCGCGCTTGACTCGGATGACGGCCACGACCGCGGCATCCGCTGACCGGCGCATGTTCGCGTCGTCAAAGTTTGCCAGACGGTTCGCCGATCCGTGAACCTCACGCTCAACGCGCAGTTCTTCCCAGCGGATCACGGAATCATTCGCACCCATCCGTGCAAGCATCTCCGCTATGGCGTCGCCTTCTCGAATATCCACCCGATGCGCGCCGCGCGACTCTCGCGCACGGTAGGGAATGTCCATGCGCCGGGCCAGGCCACCGAGGGCATATGCGGATTCCAGACTTGGACACACCACCTCCAGCGAGGCGTTTCGCCCGGGCTCCATCAGGGAACCACGAGCGAGGAAGGCTCCACGCCAGGCAGCTGCGGCGTCGGCCTTCGAACCGCCCACGATCGATGGTGGCAGCCCTCGCACGGGGCGACCGTACGTGTCCAGAAGCCCGATGCGACGCGCAATGCGCTCGCCTTCCCTACCAACCCGAACGATGTAGTGATTTCCTTGGCGCATCGAGGTGGACACCGCGAGAATCTCCGGTTCCACATTGAAGAGCTGCTTGACCAATTCCCAAAGATGTCGGGCACTTCCGGCATGGCTCAACTCGGCCTGAATGGAGACCTTGCCCGAATTGATGTGTAGTCCCCCTCCAAAGCGGAACATCGCGCTGGCCTCCGCGCCAGCGCTCGAGACCATTCGAGGCAATACGGAGGCTAGTTCATCCTTGGCGGACTGGGTCAGGGCGGGCATACCGAAATGCTTCTTTCTGCTTGTGGACGATGAGCGAAGGCAACGCAAAAAGATGGGCGGCCAGAACTATTGGGGATCAGATGTCCTCAAAAGCGTCGCGATAGGCCGCCGCCAGACGTAGCGGGTCATGGCGGGCAGTGCCGTCATTCATTCTAACTGTCCTTACAAGAAGACGCGCACCACACTCGTTCGCCGCCTGCTCCACCGCTTGACGGTCGTCGATCGCCGCCGGGTCCGCAATGAGAACGTCGAGCCGCAAGTCCGGTGCGTGCGCATGGAAAGAACGGATGTGTTCGGCCACGGAGAATCCTCTGGTCTCCTTCTCGGAAAGAAGATTGAGAGAAAGGACCCTTTTCGCGGGGGTCCTGCACAACGCGCGGTGCAGATCGGGCACCAAGAGGTGTGGAATGATCGAGGTGAACCACGAGCCCGGGCCGAAAACCACATAGTCCGCCGATCCAATGGCCTCCAAAGCCTCCGGCTGTGCCGGTGGATCTTCCGGTAGCAGGCGCACCTTGTCCACATGGCCGGACGTCAGGGCGACGGCGACCTGCCCGCGAACGGTTTGGGTCAGGGCGTCGGTGGTCACCTCAGCCTCGATCTCCAGAGGTGTCGAGGACATCGGAAGAACTCGCCCCTTGATCTCCAACAGCTGCCCCACCCACTCAAGAGCGGGAACGCTACCGCCCAGCTGCTCCCACAAGGACACTATGAGCAGGTTTCCCAAGGCATGTCCGTTGAGAGGACCGTCCGAGTGAAATCGATGCTGGAGCACATCGCGCCATGTCTGCCCCCATTCGGAATCGTCGCACAGTGCGGACAGGGCCATCCTCAAATCGCCCGGAGGAAGGACGCCGAATTCCTTGCGGAGTCTCCCGGAAGAGCCGCCGTCGTCGGCAACTGTGACGACAGCGGCGATGTTCTCCGTCAGATGGCGCAGGGCGGAGAGGCTGGCGTAGAGGCCATGTCCACCTCCCAGAGCGACGACCGACGGGCCAGCCACTCCGCGACCAAGTACCATTACTCCCTCCCTAGATCGCGATGCAGCGTTCTCACGGCGAGCCCCCGCTCACGTAGGTTAGCGGAGACGGCCTCGGAGATGGCCACCGAACGGTGCTTTCCTCCAGTGCAGCCGATGGCAATGGTGACGAAAGGCTTCAGCTCATGCGCGTAGCCGTCGAGAATACCCGCCATGAGGTCGCTGTATTGCTGGACGAAGTGTTCGGCACCTTCTTGTGAGAGCACGTAGTCCGATACCGGTTTGTCGTGGCCCGTCAGGTGGCGAAGTTCGGAGACCCAGTACGGATTGGGAAGGAAGCGTACGTCGGCAACGTTGTCGGCGTCCATGGGCAGTCCGTACTTGAAGCCGAAGGACATGACTGTCACCCGCAGGTCCGCTTGCGTCTCCTCGGCAACCAGCCCACGAATCCTGCGAGAGAGATCGTGCACTGAGAGATTCGAGGTATCGATGAGAATGTCTGCACGATCGCGTAGATTGCGCAGTTGCAATCGCTCCTCGTTGATGCCGTCAAGCAGCCTTCCGGTCCCCTGCAACGGGTGCGGACGACGGACGGACTCGTAGCGGCGGATGAGTTCGTCGTCGTCACAGTCCAGGAAGAGAATACGGTAGGCCAAGCCGCCTTCACGCAGCTGATCCAGGGTGGAGCTGAGCTCGGAGAACTCGCGGGAACGTACGTCAACGACCGCGGCCAAGCGGCGCACTCCACCCTCGGGAGTCAGCAACCCCGCCAAAGCGCGCAGCAGCCGGGGAGGAAGATTGTCAACAACATACCAGTCGAGATCCTCAAGCGTCGCCGCAGCGCGAGACCGGCCCGCTCCGGACATTCCGGTGATGACCAAGAGCTCGGCCGGATCAGAGTGCGGCAGGCTCGCGTCGTCATCCTGCTGGGGAATACCAATGGGGATGGAACCCGTGTCGTTGATGTCGCTCATACCATCCATCTTGCCACAGACGTGGTCGACCTCACGCCACCTCCATCGGACTGAAGGTGGATGAAACCGCCACTGCGCACGGCATCATCCACCGCCCACCCGGTCCCGCCGACCTCATGCGACCAGCAGGAAAGGACCGCGGGACGACTATTCGGGCAATTCCGCGTCGGCACCCAGATCCGCGCGTGCGGGCGACTCCACCGTGGGTGCGACGGCGTCGTCCGGGACGCCAGCCACCGCGGCTTCGCTGACTGCGGACGTCCCTTTCGGAGCAAGCGATTGTTTGACGGCGGCTGCCAGACTCGGCCCCACTCCCTTGACCCCTTGCAGCTCCTCCGCCGAGGCAGTCCGTATCCTGGCAACGGAGCCGAACGCCTTCAACAACGCCTTCTGCTTGGCCGGGCCGAGACCGGGAATGGCATCGAGCGCCGAACGCGTCATCGCTTTGCCGCGCTTCTTTCGATGGAACGTAATGGCGAAACGGTGGGACTCGTCGCGCAGTTGCTGCAGCAGACGCAGCGCCGGAGATGTGCGCGGGAAAATCACCGGGAAGTCATCGCCCGGAACCCACACCTCTTCGAGCCGCTTGGCAAGCCCGATCACCTGAACCGCCGCGCCCAGTTCGTCCACGACACGTTGTGCTGCATTGACCTGGGGCAGGCCGCCATCGACCACGAGCAGATCCGGGCGGTAGGCGAAGCGGCGCGGTCTGCCCTGAACCTCGCCGGATCCCACCAACTCCTCTGTCGTGGCCTCGTCCTCGGCCCCTCCGGCGTCGTCTCCCGCGGCTCCGGCAACCAGGCGGGCGAGGCGGCGTCGCAGCACCTCGTCCATGGCAGCGGTGTCATCGGGTACACCCATTCCTTCGGGGCCTCGCACGATGAAGTGACGATAGTCCGCCTTCTTGGCCAATCCATCCTCGAACACGACCATGGAGGCGACTTGGTGCTGTCCCTGAATGTGCGAGATGTCGTAGCACTCGATGCGCAGCGGGGCACGCTCCAGGCCCAGTCCTTCGCGCAGTTCCTCCAATGCCTGTGAACGGACGGTGATGTCCGCTGCACGTGCCAGTTTGTGGCGCTGCAATGCCTGCACGGCATTCTCCCGGACGGTCTCCGCCAGTTTCGCCTTGTTGCCGCGCTGGGGAACCTTGAGCTTGACGGGCCGATCACCGCGACGTTCGCGCAGCCAGACTTCCACTTGGGACCGATCCTCCGGCAACACCGGTATCCAGATCTCCCCCGGGATCGCGCCCACTGGGGTGTGTTTGCGGTCGTCGATGCTTTTGGACTCGGCGCGCATGCCCGGAATCTCGTCGTACTGCGGATCACCGTAGACCTGTAGCAACAGTTCGGAGACGATCTCCTGACTGCTGAGGCCACCAATCTCCTCGGACACCCATCCGCGCTGGCCGCGGATCCTACCGCCCCGAACAAAGAACACCTGAACGGATGCCTCCAGTTCGTCGAACGCAAGGCCGAAGATATCCACGTCAAGGTTTTGCTCGAAAACCACCACGTTGCGCTCGCTGGCCGCCTCCAGGGCCGCTACCTGATCGCGCAGGCGCGCAGCACGCTCGAAGGCCTCCTCACGGGCTGCTGCCAGCATGTCTCGTTTGCGCTCCGATATGACGGCCGAGGTGTCGCCGTCCATGAAGTCGGCCAACTTCAATGCCACCTCGCGGTGGTCCGGCGGGCTGATTCTTCCCACGCAGGGAGCACTGCAACGGCCGATGTACCCGTACAGACACGGCCTGCCTGCCCGCTGCGCCTGATTGAATTGCCCTTTCGTGCACGAACGCATGGGAAAGGCCGTCAACAAATTGTCCAGAGTCTCGCGGATGGCCCACACCTTGGTGTAGGGGCCGAAATAGCGCACGCCGGAGCGGTGTTTCTGACGTGTGATCCAGACGCGCGGGAACTCCTCATTCAGCGACAACGCCAGATAGGGGTAGGACTTGTTGTCCCGGAACACCACGTTGAAGCGCGGTTCGAACTCCTTGATCCAGGAGTACTCCAGGGTGAGGGCCTCGACCTCCGATCCGACAACGACCCATTCGACGCGACTGGCGGTGTGCACCATCTGCCGGATGCGTGGTGAGAGCGAGTACTCGTCCTGGAAGTAATTGGCCAGCCGGGCACGTAGACTCTTCGCTTTGCCCACATAGAGGACCCGGCCCTCAAGATCGCGAAAACGGTAGACGCCCGGCTGAGCCGGGATGGTTCCCGGAGCCGGACGGTAGCCAGCGGGATCAGCCATCGTCACACCTGCAGCAATGGCGCGAGGAACTGCCCTGTGAAGGACTCCTCCACCGTTGCCACATCCTCGGGTGTTCCCTCAGCGATGACCATGCCACCGCCGGCTCCACCCTCGGGTCCCATGTCGATGACCCAGTCGGCGGACTTGATGACATCCAAATTGTGTTCGATCACAATGACAGTATTGCCCTTGTCCGCCAGGGACTGAAGTACTTGCAGCAGTTTTCGGACATCTTCGAAATGCAAACCTGTGGTCGGCTCGTCAAGGATGTACACGGTGCGACCGTTGGAGCGGCGATGCAACTCGGAGGCCAGCTTCACTCGCTGGGCCTCACCACCGGACAAAGTGGTGGCCGACTGGCCCAGATGCACATACCCCAGACCAACAGATTCCAGCGTGGCGAGATAACGTGTAATCGATTGGATCGGCTCGAAGAACTCGCGGGCCTCGTGAATCGTCATGTTGAGGACATCGGAGACCGACTTGTCGCGGTACTTCACTTCCAGCGTCTCACGGTTGTACCTGGCTCCATCACACACCTCACACGGAACGTAGACGTCCGGCAGGAAGTTCATTTCGATCTTGATGGTGCCGTCGCCCTTGCAGGCCTCGCAGCGCCCGCCCTTGACGTTGAAGGAGAAACGTCCGGGGCCGTAGCCACGCATCTTCGCCTCCTGTGTCTGCGCGAAGAGAGTACGGATCTTGTCCCACACGCCGGTGTACGTGGCCGGGTTCGAGCGCGGAGTGCGCCCGATCGGCGACTGGTCCACGTGCACGACCTTGTCGAGGTCGTTCAGACCGGTCACGGATTTGTGCCGTCCGGGAACCCCATGCGCACCATTGAGCTGATTGGCAAGGGATTGGTAGAGGATCTGGTTGACCAGAGTGGACTTGCCCGAACCGGACACGCCGGTGATGGCCACCATGCACGAGAGCGGGAACTTCACGGTGATACCGCGGAGGTTGTTCTCGCGAGCCCCGGAGACGACGATCTGTCGCTTGGGATCGACGGTGCGGCGCTCGGCAGGCAACACGATTCGGCGCTTTCCGGACAGGTACTGGCCAGTGATGGAGCGCTCGTTGTCCTCGATGCCCGCCACCGGTCCTGAGTAGACGACCTCTCCTCCGAGCTCACCGGCACCCGGTCCGATGTCAACGAGCCAATCGGCGGTTCGAATGGTCTCCTCGTCGTGTTCCACCACGATGAGGGTGTTGCCGAGATCGCGCAGCTTCGTCAGGGTGGTGATGAGGCGCGCGTTGTCGCGTTGATGCAGACCGATCGAAGGTTCGTCGAGCACGTACAGCACACCCACCAGGCCGGAGCCAATCTGGGTGGCCAAGCGAATGCGCTGCGCCTCGCCGCCCGAGAGAGTGGCCGCACCACGCGCGAGGCTCAGGTAGGTGAGGCCCACGTCAACCAAGAAGCCCAGACGCATCTGCACTTCCTTGAGAACCTGCGCGGCAATCGCGGCCTGACGCCTGTTCAACGTGAGGCCATCGAGGAACACCTTGGCTTCCTGAATCGAGAGTTGGCACACGTCGTTGATGTTCTTGCCGTTGAGTCGCACGGCCAACACCTCAGGACGCAAGCGCGCCCCGTTACAGGCGGGGCAGGCGATCTCTCGCATGTAGCCCTCGTAACGCTCCCTCGACCACGTGGACTCCGTCTCGTCGTGCTTGCGCATGACGTAGTGAATGACTCCCTCGAATCCGGTGGCGTACAGACGTTCCTTGCCCCAGCGGTTGCGATAGGTGACCTGAACCTTGTAGTCCTTGCCCCGCAGAATGATCTCGCGGATCTCCTTGGACAATTTGTTCCAGGGCGTATCGACATCGAAATCCAGTTCCTCCCCCAACGCCTCGAGTTGGCGCGTGAAGAAGTCCTGATGACCGGACCACGGGGCGATGGCTCCCTCCCGCAACGTCATGGAATCGTCCGGGACCACGAGTTCCGGGTCCACCTCCAGACGGGAGCCAATGCCGTCACAGTCCGGGCAGGCGCCGTAGGGAGCGTTGAAGGAGAACGTCCGCGGCTCGATCTCCTCGAGAGCCAGTGGATGGTTGTTGGGGCAGGCGCGCTTTTCGGAATAGCGGCGCTGACGCTGGGGATCGTCCTCGTCCAGATCAACCAGTTCGACGACGACGATGCCGTCGGCCAGTCGCAGGGCAGTCTCGATGGAGTCGGTCAGTCGCGTCCGCATTCCCTCCCGAGAGACAAGACGGTCCACAACGACGTCGATGTCGTGGCGCAACTTCTTCTCGAGCTTGGGCGGATCATCGAGCCGCACAGTCTCGCCGTCGACACGCGCGCGGGTGTAACCTGCCGCGGCCAGTTCCTCGAAAACTTCCTGGTACTCGCCCTTGCGTCCACGCAGCACGGGAGCGAGGATCTGGAAGCGGGTTCCCTCCTCCAACTGCTCGACGCTGTCAACGATTTGCTGGGCACTCTGAGCCTGAATGGGCTCGCCACACACCGGACAGAACTGTTCTCCGGCCCGTGCAAAGAGGAGACGGAGGTAGTCGTAGACCTCAGTCACCGTTCCCACGGTCGAACGCGGGTTCCGGTTGGTCGACTTCTGGTCAATGGAAACTGCTGGGGAAAGTCCCTCGATGAAATCCACGTCCGGCTTGTCCATCTGTCCGAGGAACTGGCGGGCGTAGGAGCTGAGAGATTCAACGTATCGGCGCTGTCCCTCTGCGAAGATTGTGTCGAAGGCCAGAGATGACTTCCCCGAACCCGACAGGCCGGTGAAGACGATCATCTCCTCGCGTGGAAGATCTAGGGAAACGTCCCGGAGATTGTGCTCACGGGCACCCTGCACATGGATACGGTCACTCACTCGCTACATGATACTCAATTAGAATAGAATTTCGAACCGCCAATTTCTTCGGCATGTGGTTTGGAGCCATCTAGTAAACTGACGTGCGAGACATGCTTGCTCTCGGTTCAATAGGAGGACTCTTGCACGTCAGACGGCTAACCGGCATCGGAGTCCTCCTGGTACTCGTCCTTGGTTTTACGACCGTTGTCGTGGGCGGCGCCGCGGCATCGATTTCGCGTTTGGCGATGCAACCACAGGCGACAACCTCCCCCGCAGGTACATCATCCACCAAGCCCACCACCGTTGAGGAAACGAACCCGGATTCCACCGAACCGATACTTTTCATCGGTATGACGGGTATCAGCACGTCCGACATCGACTTCTCCGATCCCGTGATCGCGACGCACCTCAGTAGGGCGGGTTTTGCCAACGCGCTGGTGCGCTCGGTCTCACCTTTCACTTGTCCGGGGGAGGGTTGGATGTCTCTCGTGGCGACGGGTGATGTCATCGATCAGCTGGGGCGCGCCGAAGCATCGGAGTTCGGGGACCGATGCCCCTCCTTCACTGTCAGCCCGGTGGAAACGAACGATCCCCTCATCGAAGGCGCCTCGGCGGCCCAGGTGGATGATTTCTCGCGGATGACGAACACCGTCAGATGGCCCAGTGAAAGCCCGTTCAGCGAGGACGCCCTGGGAATCGGTCCCGGTGCCGCAATTGCGCTTGCCGACGAATCCGGGCATGCCCGGAACTGGATGACGTTCGAGCGAGACAACTTGGCCACTGTGCTCGAGAAGGCACCCGGCGACGTCGTCGTCGACATCGGATCGGTGCGAGCCAGACCTTCCGACACCTTCCTGCGGACCTACCAATACGAACGAACCAACTCCAGACTCGCCGAGGTACTGGAGGCCAGTGCCGCAAGCGGCGTCGACAGGCGCATTGTCATCGCGTCCGTGGGCGTCTCATGGAACATCGGTGAGCTACAATTCTTCGCGACCACCGGCCTTGACGATACCTCGCCTCTTGACGGTCCGGGAGTCATCGCCTCCCGATTCACGCGTGCGGACGGATTCATCACGGCCGCCGACATCCGCAGCATCCTCTCCGGCGCGGGCACAGGCCTGAGTCTGTTGCCCAAGGACTCGGCCGAAGAGGCAATCTCCTTCCTTCTGGTCGAGCAGAACCACGCAACATTCTCGCGGATGGCCACCTCGTACTGGTACCAAATCTTCAACACCTTCGCGATCGTGGGAATCATCTGCGCGGTTGTGCTCTTCCTGGCCAAACCCGGACGCCAACCATCCAAGTGGACAGCGCCCCGGTCGTTGTGGAACATACTGACGTACTGGAACCGTTTCGTGTTCGCGTTCGTCCCCGCGGCTCTGATCCTCAATTTCATCCCGTGGTGGAGGCTTCCGTTGGAAGGCGGGGCCATCTCACAGGTGCCGGTCGCCATGACCATTGCTCTGGCGGCATTGCTGACCCTGGCCACCGCCCGTCTCAAACATCCGGTCTCAGCTCTTGCTCTCATCGCCCTGGTGATTCTGGGAGGGGACGTCATCCTCGGTTCGGCGCATCAGCGCAACGGATTCATGGGGTCTCTCATGCTGACCTCCCGGCGCTTCTACGGCATCTCGAACCGGACCTATCTCATCCTGATCGTCGCGGGTCTGCTCGCCGTCCTTCCCTTCATCTCCAGAGCTCAGGAACTGGTCAAGAAGCTCGGGCCAACAGTTCCCCTCGCCGTGTCCGCCAAACGGAAAGCGGGCGTCGCAGTGGCCCTGGTGGGCTTCGCCATCCTGCTCATCGATGCGCTGCCCGCGTGGGGTGCGGATTTCGGCGGTCCACCCGGCATCATCGCGGGATTCGGCATCGCGGCACTACTTGCGGCCGGAATTCGCCTGCGTTGGTGGCACCTACCCGTCTGGATCGCGGCAAGCGTGATCACCATGGGACTCATCGGAATCTCGGACAGTCGCTCCGAAGCAGATTCGCACATCGGAGAATTCTGGTCCTCGTTGGGTTCTGCCGAGTCCTTCGAGTTGATTCAGGGAAAGATCCGCGACGTCGTCCGCTCCTTCGTTGGTCGCGTGGACATTCTGTTGATGCTGGCAGCCGTGATCGTCTTCGCTGTGCTCACCGTGTTCCTACTTCGTCAGCTCAACAAGCTCAGCAATCTGCACCTGCCTCAGGCGCGTGAACTGACACGAGCTCCCGGCTTCTGCATCGTCCTCATCGGTATCCTTGCCGGCATTCTCATCGCCGTACCCATCAACGATTCCGGGGCCCTCATGTTGAAGGAGGGCTTCTACATCGCGGCACCGGCGCTCATCGCGCTTCTGACGGGTGAACACGTTCGATTGCGATCCGGAGAAAGTGCGCCCGGGGGCAAGGCGCACGTCGCGGATCGCCTGCGAAGATGATTGCCAGTGCCCCCGCACCGCTTCTCACCATCCATGCTCGCCCACCAGAATGACGTCTCGCTGAGCCGAAGGTGAGAGAACTCTTCATTTCCGCGTGGGTGGAAGTAAGGTGCAACTATGTCAATTTTTGCTGTGAACTATGAGTACGATGCGACGAAACGTGATCTCATGGCGGATGTCCGCCCCGAGCACAGGGCTTTCCTCGCCACCCTGAAGGAGATGGGTAGCCTCTTGGCATCCGGTCCGCTGGGAACCTGCGGAGCTCTCATCATCGTTGTTGCTGACGATGCCGCGGCCGCATTGGATCTTCTGACTGACGATCCGTTCCTCACGAACGACATCATCGAAACCCGGGTTGCTCGGGCCTGGAATCCCGTCATTGGGCCGTGGCAGTGAGATGGCGACCCGATCCCCTCGTCACCGGGATCATCGTCGCCATGATACTGGGCCTCGTATTACGCCTTCCGCAACGGGCTCATGACATATTCTCCGTTGTCGCCGATCTATCCGTAGCGACGGTCTTCATCGTCTACGGGATGCGAATCCGCACCCGCGACGTCATCGACGGTCTGCGCAACGTGAAATTGCAAGGGATGGTGCTCGCAGCAACCTACATCCTGTTCCCGATTCTCGGCTTCGCCATCGGCAAGCTCGTGGAACCGTGGCTGGGCACAGGGTTCGCAACGGGATTCCTCTATCTCTCGCTGCTGCCCTCCACCATTCAGTCCTCGGTCACGTTCGTGTCGATTGCACGTGGGAACGTGGCGGCCGCGGTGTGTGCCGCCACCATCTCCAACATCGTGGGTATCTTCATCACCCCGGTCCTGGTGCTCTTGTTCCTGCACATCGGAGGAGCCAGCGGGGATGGTTTTCTCAGCGTTTTCGTTCTGCTCTTGCTGCCCTTCATTCTGGGTCAACTCATCCAACCCAAGGTGGGTGGTTGGTGGCGATCACATCGCACTCTGGTACGGGTCATCGACAACACATCCATCATCCTCATCGTATTTTCAGCGGTGCTGGGTGCCACCGCGGCCGGGGCTTGGCACGGAGTGACCGTGTGGACCATCCTGTTACTGCTCGGTATTTCCGGAATACTGCTTGCCCTCCTGCTCGTGCTGACGTGGTGGAGCGGCAAACTCGCGGGATTGAGCCGTGCCGACCGCATCGTGCTGCTCATGTGCGGCTCAAAGAAGTCACTCGCCTCAGGACTGCCGATGGCGAAGGCCTTGTTCCCGGTCAACATGGTGGGCGCCGTGATTGTTCCCGTGGTCATCTTCCACCAACTGCAGCTCTTCGTCTGCGCGATTCTGGCGCGGTATCTCGGCCTGACCGCCGATCACTCCGAAACACCGGATGGATAGTTCGCCGAAACGAAAAAGGACGTGGGAGGAGCATTTGCTCCTCCCACGTCCTTTTTCGAAGGTAGACCTTCACAAGTCGGTACAGACAGCGTCACTCGAACGCGTTGCCCTCCAGTCCGTCACTTCTCGCCGCCGTCGTCACCCGAGCGCTTCTTTCGACGCTTGCTGCCCCACATGGAGGCAAAAACGGTCACAACAATGGTTCCGATGATCACCAGCAAGGAAGCCGTGATGTCAGGCTCCGGAATTGCGGTGAGGAAATCGTAGCCGTGGGATGCATGCAACACGAGCTTCACCGCGATGAATCCGAGGATGAAGGCCAGACCGTAGTGCAGGTACAGCAGTTTGTCGAGGAGTCCGTCGATCAGGAAGAACAGCTGACGCAGGCCCAACAGTGCGAACACGTTGGCCGAGAACACGATGAACGGTTCCTTGGTCAGTCCGTAGACGGCCGGGATTGAATCGAGCGCAAACATCAGATCAATCGAACCGATGGCGATGATGCACAACAGGAGAGGGGTCATCCACGTCTTGCCCTCACGGCGCACGAGTAGCTTCTGACCGACGTATCCGTCCGTCACGTTGAAGCGCTTGACGGCGTACCGTACTATCCCGTTGGGCTCGTATTCCTCACTCTCCAAAGCGCCGGGTTCCTGCACGCCTTCCATCACCTGCTTGATCGCGGTGTAGAGGAGGAAGGCTCCGAAGATGAAGAACACCCACACGAAGTGTTCGATGATGGTGGCGCCCACCAGAATGAAGATGAGTCGCATGATCAGGGCCATGACGATTCCGTACAGCAGCACCTTCTGCTGATACCTTCTTGGTACCCGGAACGAGGCGATGATGATGATGAAGACGAAGATGTTGTCGAGTGACAACGCCTTCTCGGTCAGGAAGCCCGCAAAGTACTCCCCTGCGAAGGTCGAGCCATGCCTCAGGAAGAGCACTCCACCGAACAGAATCGCAAAGCCGATGTAGAAGAGGGACCAGATTCCCGCCTCTTTCAACGTGGGCTCATGCGCCTTGCGGACATGTCCGAAGAGATCGAAAAGAATAAGTCCAAGCGCCACGGCGGTGAGAGCGATCCACTCCCAAGGATGAACCGCCATTTGCGCAACGGTTGATCCCGACATGGGTAACAGAGCGTTCAAGGATGAAGCAGAGTGCACAGTTTGCCTCCGGGTCGACGAAATGATCCGAAGGTCTCTTCCCGCCATTGCTGGCCTCGGCCCGGACTACAGGAGACATCGCCAGCGGGCGGTGACCCGTTGGCGCAACCTCCACGTCGTGATGACGAACCGATGTTGCGTGGGAATACTCCCCTTCCGAAGGACCAGTTTACGGGACCTCGGCACCTTGTCGAGCATCCAGCAGTCCGCGCTTCTATCGCGTTGCTTACTTTTGAGCCTGCTGGGAATGCCACAACTCGCTCTTGAGGCCCTTGATTTCGTCGCGATAACGAGCCGCCAACTCGAATTGCAGCTGCTCGGCGGCCGCGTGCATCTGCGCGGTGAGATCCTCGATGAGCTGGGTGAGATTCTGCGCACCCTCGGCGCTGGCCGCAGCCGTCACGCCCGGGGCCTTTCCTTTGGCGTGACTCGGCTCCTGCCGATAGCCTCCCTCGAGAAGATTTCTGGTGTCGATGTCCTCGCGAGCGAGCATGTCGGTGACATCCGCGATCTTCTTTCGCAGCGGCTGCGGGTCGACGCCATGTTCGGTGTTGTAGGCAATCTGCTTGGCGCGGCGGCGGTTCGTCTCGTCAATCGCCTCGCTCATGTTTGGCGTGATGGTATCGGCGTACATGTGCACCTGTCCGGAGACGTTCCGGGCCGCACGGCCGATGGTCTGGATCAACGACGTCGTCGACCTGAGGAATCCCTGCTTGTCCGCGTCCAGAATCGACACCAGCGAGACCTCGGGAAGATCCAAGCCCTCACGCAGCAGATTGATTCCCACCAGCACGTCGAATTCCCCCATGCGCAGCTCACGCAGGAGTTCCACGCGACGCAGGGTATCGACATCCGAATGCATGTACTCCACCCGGACGCCACGGTCCGCGAGGTAGTCCGTGAGATCCTCGGCCATCTTCTTGGTCAGAGTGGTGATGAGCACGCGCTCGCCCCGTTCAGCGCGCTGGCGCACCTGTTCCAGGAGGTCGTCGATCTGACCCTCGGTTGGCTTGACGACGATCTCGGGATCCACCAGGCCCGTTGGACGAATGATCTGCTCCACGAATCCGTCCGCTTGCTCCATCTCGTAGCGTCCGGGTGTGGCGGACAGGTACACGGTCTGCCCGATTCTCTCCAGGAATTCGTCCCACTTGAGCGGCCGGTTGTCCATCGCCGAGGGAAGACGGAATCCATACTCCACAAGTGTGCGCTTGCGCGACATGTCCCCCTCGTACATTGCACCGATCTGGGGAACCGTCACATGCGATTCGTCAAGAATCAGGAGGAAGTCATCAGGGAAGTAATCAAGGAGCGTGTTCGGAGGGGTGCCGGGGCCTCGTCCGTCGATGTGTCGCGAGTAGTTCTCGATACCGGCACAACTTCCGATGTTGCGCATCATCTCGATGTCATAGGTGGTGCGCATCTCCAGACGCTGCGCTTCCAGCAGCTTGTTCTGGTTGCGCAGTTGCTCCAGACGCTCGGCAAGTTCTTCCTCAATGGTTCGCAGGGCTCGCTCCATGCGCTCCGGTCCCGCCACGTAATGCGAGGCGGGGAAGACGTGAGCCGTCCTGGTCTGCCGAATGACATTTCCCGTCATCGGGTGCAGCAAGGAGATGGAATCGATCTCGTCTCCGAAGAACTCAATCCTGATGGCGAGTTCCTCGTAGACGGGAATGATCTCCACGGTGTCACCACGTACCCGGAACGTTCCACGGGTGAAGGCGATATCATTGCGCGAGTACTGCATGGCCACGAACGTACGCAGTAGTTCATCCCTGTCCAGCTGCTGGCCCACCTGCAGCTGGACCATGCGGGCCACGTACTCCTGGGGAGTTCCGAGGCCGTAGATACAGGACACGGACGCCACCACCACGGTGTCGCGCCGAGTGAGCAGGTTGTTGGTGGCCGAGTGGCGCAACCGTTCGACCTCATCGTTGATCGAGGAGTCCTTCTCGATGAAGGTGTCCGTCTGAGGGACGTAAGCCTCCGGCTGGTAGTAGTCGTAGTATGAGACGAAGTATTCGACAGCGTTGTTGGGTAACAACTCGCGGAACTCCGCAGCCATCTGTGCCGCCAAGGTCTTGTTGGGTTCGATGATGAGCGTGGGCCGCTGTACCTGCTCGATCAGCCATGCCGCGGTGGCCGACTTACCCGTTCCGGTGGCGCCCAGCAGCACCACGTCCTTTTCTCCCGCATTGATACGTTCCGTCAACTCGGCTATGGCCTGCGGCTGATCGCCAGCGGGCCTGTAGTCGGAGATGACCTCGAAGGGCGCTTCACTTCTGACGAGCTCGGTCACGGGATTCATGCCTCAACGCTACCGCGCGCTCGGGCGAAAATCGCGGTCGGCAACCGAAATCATTTTCGCCTGCCGCGCAATGTCTCTCGGCTCCTAGACAACGTTCAGAATTGCGCCGGAAGATTGGGACAGAAATAAGGAGCACAATGGCTGAAACTCAATCTCGGGAGTTGTCCCGACGCAACCAGCAGGCCCAACACCGATCATCTGAGAAGGAAGCGCACTCGTGGCGTTCCGAAGGCCTGGTCAAACCCGAGGAGGAGAAAGGTTCCTCGGGCCGTCAGCGTCCCTCGTGGCGCCGCATATTCGTCATCGTCCTCGTGACGTGGGTCGCCAGCTTCTTCCTGTTCTCGTGGTTGCAGCAGACTCTCAACCCCGTGGTGAATCTCCCGTACAACGAGTTCTACTCGCAGCTGACCAGCAACAACGTGGAAACAGTTGCCTCGCGTGGAGACACGCTCGAAGGAGAGTTGCGCCAGGCCATCACATTCGATGGCGTGAGATCGCGCCAGTTCACCACGGAGAGGCCCACGTGGGCCGACGACGAGATGGCCCAAGTCCTCGCGAGCAACAACGTCGAGATCACCGCGGTCTCCCCCATCGCCCGTTCCAATCCCATTCTGACGCTTCTGTTCTCCCTGATACCCATCGCCGCGCTGGTGGGGTTCTGGTACTGGATGATGTCGCGCCAGATGAAGGGAAGCGGCATGAGCGGTCTCTTCGGCGGCAAGAATCATCAACCAATCGATCCGGAGGCCAACCGGGTGACGTTCGACGACGTCGCCGGAATCGACGAGGTCGAGGACCAGCTTCGCGAAGTGGTCGACATGCTGAAGAAGCCGGACAAGTACACCCGACTCGGAGCCAAGATCCCACGTGGCATCCTGCTGGAGGGCGGACCCGGCACCGGAAAGACGCTGCTGGCCCGAGCCACCGCTGGTGAGGCCGAAGTCCCCTTCTTCTCGGTATCGGCCGCCGAAATCGGAGGAATCCTGGCGGGCAAGGGTGCCTCGGATGTACGCAGCCTGTTCGAGGCGGCACGCAAGGTTGCCCCCGCCATCATCTTCATCGATGAGATCGACGCCATCGGACGCTCCCGTTCCTCGGCCAGTTCTCTGGGCTCCAACGAGGACCGCGAGCAGACTCTCAATCAGATTCTCACGGAGATGGATGGATTCTCCGCGACGGAGAACATCATCGTGCTCGCTGCCACCAATCTGGCCGAGGTCCTTGATTCGGCGCTCACGCGAGCCGGCCGCTTCGACCGCACCATCACCGTATCTCCGCCCGATCAGAAGGGTCGAGAGGAGATCCTCAAAGTCCACACCCGTGGGCGGCCCATTGACGCCACGGTGTCGTTGGCAGCAATCTCACGCACCACCCCGGGACTCACCGGCGCCGATCTGGCAAATCTTGTCAACGAGGCTTCTCTGCTCGCCGCTCGGCGTGGCGCCGGAACGATCATGACATCGGACTTCACCAACGCCCTGGAGACCATCCAACTCGGCGTGCAGCGCTCGGTCATGATGGATCCGGTCGAGCTGGAGCGAACCGCATGGCACGAAGCCGGCCACGCCTTGCTCGGCATGATCCAGCCGGGCGCGGACCCGGTGCGCAAGATCTCCATCATTCCTCGTGGTCGCGCACTCGGCGTAACGCTCTCCACACCGGAATCGGACAAGTACGGCTACGACAAGGAGTACCTGCGCGGTCGCATCATCGGTGCACTCGGGGGAATGGCCGCCGAAGAAGTGGTTCTGGGCGTGACCACCACGGGCGCGGAATCCGATCTGCAGAGCGCCACCGGTATCGCCCGTCAGATGTTCGGACGCTGGGGAATGTCGGAGAAGATCGGGCCGGTACAGGTCTACCCACGCGAGGGAGACCCGCGTTCTCAGGGGGTGTCGGACGAGCTTCTGGCCACGGTGGACGGTGAGGTCAAGGAGCTCCTCTCCACCTGCTACGAAGAAGCCAAACGGCTACTGGAAGAGCACTCTGAACAGCACAAGGCTCTCGTTGACGCTCTTCTGGAACGCGAGACCTTGGACGAAGAGGACGCCTACCGCATTGCAGGCATCGAACGAATCTCCGAAGCACCGCGTGCCAGCATCCGCACCGGAGCCGTGCCCTCGACCGTTTCTCGACCGACGTCCAATGGCACTCAGGATGCCGCAGAGCCGTTCAGCGAGAACTCGTAAGCCGGGTCGGCCAGTACGAAGCGGTTCTCATCGGGTACGGGTACGAATCCCGCACGAAGGAGAGCCGCTTCGTCGTATCCCGGCTCAAGCTGGCGGGATCCCGGATTGGTCCGCTCCCGCGGCCCACTGCCCACCCTGCAAGGCTGAACTGCAACTCCGTGATGTCCGAGCCTCGACTCGATTCGCGCGACGGAAGGGGTATCCGGAACGCGCGACGAACCGCTCAGTCGTCCACCCGCAGCGAGATTCTCCGCGTACGGAATCAGACGTTCGCGCCATACAACCGTGAGCTTGTCCACCAGAGCCTTCTCGCCATCGGAGTTGTCGATCCAGATATCGGCGAGTTCGCGCAGCTCCTCCTGAGGAGGCTGTTTGGCAACGCGCGCGCGGGCATCGGACTCGCTCATCGCCCGCAGGCGCACGAGGCGGTCGATTCTCACATCCAGGTCCGCTGCAATCACCATGTTGAGGTGGGCCAGATACTTTCTAGGGCTCTGTGCCAAAAGTGCCAACTCGACGATCGCGATGCCCCCGGGGTCCTCTCGCTGCCATTGCCCGAGTTGCCGTTCGCCAGCCTGCCATGTGCGCGGATGGGTGATGGAATTCAGCTGGTGCAGGGCGTCGTCGTCGGAAAAGACGATGCTTGCCAACAAGGAACGGTCAATGGCGCCACCTCGAATCGCTTCGGGCCACAATGCCGCCACCTCGCGGGCTGCCACAGTTCCCGGATCCAGCACTCCTCGCGCGATGTCGTCCAGAGACATCACATGCGCTCCCAGTTTGCCGAGTATCTGTGCAGCTGTTGACTTGCCTGCACCAATTCCGCCGGTCAAACAGACAACTAGCATGGAGCCTCCTCTTGTCGGATACTCCATGCTAGCGTCAAGCGTCGCTGGCACTGGAATCCGCCAGAAACTCTCGTTGGTTTCCCCTCCACGTACTGCCTGAACTCTTCGCTGTGTCTCCTTGGCTCAGCACCCGTCTTTTCAGCCCCGCCGCACGCCACCTTCGGTCAGCCACCAGAAGGCATACTCCGCATAGAGGGCCGCCCCGAGAGGAAGGGCGGACTCGTCTAGATCGAAGTTCCCGTTGTGATGAGAATTCTGGGTGTTGGCGATGGCGGGGTTGCCGGTGCCCAGATATGCGTACACGCCCGGCACCCTCTGCTGGAGCTCCGCGAAATTGTCCCCGCCCAGAGAGTACGGACGCTTGGTGACGACGTCGGCGCCAACAATCCGTCGCGCCACCGACGCCACTTCTGCTGTCACGTCGGACGGATTGACAACCGCGGGGGTTACTTCCCGCCATGTCACGTCCACCTCGGCATCGAAGAGCTGCGCTGTTTGCTCAGCCAGTGCGACAAAGTCGGCGCGGACCCGGGCACGAGTCGTCGGGGTCACCGTACGGGTGGTCCCTTCGAGCTGTGCTGTCTCAGCCAAAGCATTGTAGGTGGTGCCCGCGTTGAGCTTTCCAATTCCTATCACCACCGGCTCCACCGGGTTCGTCCGGCGCGCGACGAGAGCCTGAGCGGCAACCACGATACTGCTGGCAATGTAGAGCGCGTCCGCGCCCAAGTTCGGACGTGACACGTGCGCACCCTTGCCGCGGACCGTGATGGCGAAGTGATCGACAGCTGCGAAGTTGATTCCCTCGACCACCGCAAGAGAGCCGGAAGGAAGATCCGAGGCGGCGTGCATTCCAAAGGTACGTTCGACGCCGTCAAGCACTCCGGCCGCCACGAAGTCCAAGGCTCCGTATCCAGTTTCCTCGGCCGGCTGGAAGATGAGTTTGACGGTTCCCCCGAAGGAGTCGCGCGCGCCTTGAAGAACTTTGGCTGCACCCAGGAGTACCGCGATGTGCGAGTCGTGTCCGCAGGCGTGCATGACTCCATCGATCATCGACCGATACGGAACGTCGTTGGTTTCCTGAACGGGCAAGCCATCGATATCGGCCCGCAGCGCGATCACACCATTGCCCGTCAGGTTCCCCGCGATCGTCCCGAGAACGCCCGTGGCGCCCACACGTTCGTGGGCAATGCCGCTGGAATCCAGCTCCGCTTCAATCTGCTGAGCTGTCCAGAACTCCTGCAGTCCCAGTTCGGGATGCCGGTGGAAGCGCCGGCGCAGATCGGTGAGGTATGCCTGATCTTCAAGTAGTTGATCGGTGAGAGATGTCATGATCCGTGCCTCCAGCACTATAATCCCACTTGTCCCATAGGTATTATGAATGTAGCACGAATGTATCGGAGTGGAGAGGAAGGGCGAGCGCGGGAGCCACATGGTGAACAGCCCACACCTTCCAGCCGTATCCATATCAACATAGTCGGTAGATTCTTGTCCCAAGAGAATGCGAGCAACGTTGTCCGAGCACCTCGATACCCGATGTATCCATGCGCAACACGATTTTCACGAGTCCACTCGTGCCATCAGCTTCCCCATTTATCAGACGGCCACGTTCGGGCACATCGGGCTGGGGCAATCCACCGGCTTCGACTACACCCGTGAAAAGAATCCAACCCGAGAGCATCTCGAAGAACTCATGACAGGCCTCGAAGGCGGTGTCGACACCTGTGCCTTTGCTTCCGGAATGGCCGCCGTTGCCGCATGCTTCGAGCTTTTCTCGCCCGGCGACAACATCGTGTGCTCCGAGGACCTCTACGGTGGCACCGTGCGCCTCTTTGATCAGGTGAGCCGGAAGAACGGCCTGTCGATCAGCTACGTGGATACCTCGGATCCCGAGGTGATTGCAGGCGCGATCGCGGACAACACCGTCTGCCTCTTCATTGAAACGCCGTCGAACCCCATGATGAATGTGACGGATCTGCGAGAGTGCCGCCGCATCGCTGACGCTCACGGCCTCCTACTCATCGTGGACAACACCTTCCTGTCCCCCTATCTTCAAAATCCACTCGCGCTCGGGGCGGATCTGGTGCTGCACTCCGGCAGCAAGTTCATCGGAGGGCACAATGACACCATCTGCGGTTTCGTCACCGCGCGCACCCAGCCCCTCGCGGATCGGGTGCGTCTCATTGCCAAGACCACGGGCGGCACGCTGTCGCCCTTCGACTCATGGCTGATCATTCGAGGGCTCAAGACCCTCGCCCTACGCATCGAACGCCAAGAGGCCAACGCCCAGGTGATCGCCCGCTGGCTCAACGAGCAGCCGCAGGTCACCGAGGTCTTCTACGTCGGTCTCGACAACCACCCCGGTCATGCCGTCAATGCCTCCCAGGCACGCGGCGCCGGAGCCATGATCTCCTTCCGCACCGCGACCGCGGACATCGCGCGACGAGTCCTCGAGGGCATTCGGCTCATCACCTTCGCGGAGAGCTTGGGGGGAACCGAGTCCCTCATCACCTACCCCATGGTGCAGACACATCCGGATGTTCCACCGGACGTACGCGAGCGATTGGGCATCACCGACACACTGCTGCGGCTTTCGGTCGGCATCGAGAACGTTGTGGACATCAGGGACGATCTGGCCCGCGCTCTGGCAGGCTAGCCCCTGCCGGGAGGAGGGGATGGGCGGCCGAGTACAACTCGTCGGAGCGAGCATCGCCATCACATCGGCATTTTCGTGAGCCATCTCGAACCATCCGTGCACGCGAAACACGTCCATTCCCGGTAAAATCCTATTTACCCACAAAAACTGGGGCCTGATCCATCAAGCGGAGGTTTGAGAATGCTAGTGTCAACAAAGGGGCGCTACGCGCTCCGTGTCATGATCGATCTTGCCGAGAACCAGACAGTGGGCTACATCCCTCTCAAGGAGATTGCCGAGCGGCAGGAGATCTCGGAGAAGTATCTGGAAAGCATTCTCAAGACGTTGGTGCGATCCAACGTTCTGGCCGGCCAGCGCGGCAAGGGTGGCGGGTACCGGCTCACGAAGGATCCGAGCGATTACACCGTGGCGAGCATCCTGTTGCTGACGGAGGGAAGCCTGGCTCCAGTTGCATGCTTGGACGAGGCAACACCGTGTCCAAATCACGAGAAGTGTCGCACACTCACCATGTGGCAGGACCTACATGGGCTCATTGAGGAGTTTCTCTCGGGTATCACGATTGCGGATCTCGCTTCATCCTCGGTCCCGGGTGACAACTACATCATCTGATCGTCGCGCGGTCCGGGTATGCTCCTGTCTTCCATGTGCGATCCGCAACTCGCGCCGACCACCTACCACATGTGATCTGCGGGGACCGGCCAACATATCATCTCAATAACCGGGTTTCACGGGCGGCATGAAGCCCAGTGGAAGATCATTTTCTCTCGTGAACAAGTATGCGTTCGTGCACTTGCTCCCCTCGCGCACCCGAGTGTTCCTGAGACACACTCCAACAAAGAGGCACACTCCAACAAAACAGTGGTGGCCCCGAACAAAGTTCGGGGCCACCACTTCAACTACTGAACGGATCAGTTGTTGGTGAGCTTCTCACGCAGAGCTGCAAGAGCCTCATCGGAAGCAAGAGTTCCGGAAGCCTCGGAGCCCGAGGAGTAGGAAGCGGGTGCCGGCTCGGCGGCAGGTGCTGCAGCGGCCTGACCGGCGGCGGCATCTTCCTCGGCGGCCTTGGCCACCTGAGCCTTGTGGGAGTCCCAGCGAGCCTGAGCTGCTGCGTACTCGTTCTCCCATGCCTCGCGCTGAGTCTCGTAGCCCGGGAGCCACTCGTTCGACTCGGGGTCGAAGCCCTCGGGATACTTGTAGTTGCCCTGCTCGTCGTACTCGGCGGCCATACCGTACAGCGACGGATCGAAGTCCTCGGACTCCGGATCCACGCCCTCGTTGGCCTGCTTGAGGGAGAGGGAGATGCGGCGACGGTCCAGATCAATGTCGATGACCTTGACGAATGCATCGTCCCCGACCTTGACGACCTGCTCGGGCAGATCGATGTGGCGCTGAGCCAACTCGGAGATGTGGACGAGGCCCTCAATGCCATCCTCAACACGCACGAACGCGCCGAACGGAACGAGCTTGGTGACCTTGCCGGGCACGATCTGACCGATGGCATGGGTACGAGCGAAGGTCTGCCACGGATCTTCCTGCGTTGCCTTCAGTGAAAGGGAGACGCGCTCACGGTCCATGTCGACGTCGAGAACCTCAACGGTGACCTTCTGGCCAACCTCGACAACCTCGGACGGGTGATCGATGTGCTTCCAGGACAGTTCGGACACGTGAACGAGCCCGTCAACGCCACCCAGATCAACGAAAGCACCAAAGTTGACGATCGAGGAGATGACCCCTTCGCGAACCTGACCCTTCTTGAGGTTGGTGAGGAACTCACCGCGGGCCTGCGACTGGGTCTCTTCGAGCCAGGAACGACGGGAAAGGACCACATTGTTGCGGTTCTTGTCCAGCTCGATGATCTTGGCTTCGAGCTCGCGGCCAATGTAGGGCTGAAGGTCGCGGACGCGACGCATCTCGACGAGCGAAGCGGGCAGGAAGCCACGCAGACCGATGTCGAGGATGAGACCACCCTTGACGACTTCGATGACGGTACCGGTGACAACGCCATCGGCTTCCTTGACATCTTCGATCTGGGACCAAGCACGCTCATACTGAGCGCGCTTCTTGGAGAGAAGGAGACGGCCTTCCTTGTCTTCCTTCTGGAGGACGAGTGCTTCGACTTCGTCGCCGACCTTGACGACATCATCAGGATCCACATCGTGCTTGATGGAGAGTTCCTTGGAGGGGATGACGCCCTCGGTCTTGTAGCCAATGTCGAGCAGGACTTCGTCGTGGTCGACCTTGACAACGGTTCCTTCGACGATATCCCCGTCATTGAAGTACTTGATGGTCTGGTCGACTGCGGCGATGAGGGCGGCCTCATCGCCAATGTCGTTAATTGCGACCTGCGGGATCGTCGAGGTAGCGGGCGTGTTATCGGTCATGAAGTTGGTGACTCCGTTACGGACAGAAATAGAAGTTATGGACAAAAATGGTACGGGCTGGAGTGCCAGCACCAAGACATAACTTTACGTGAGTCACGGTGAAGCCGCAAACGAATTCCCGCAAGAAATGGCCGAATTCGGGTGATCTACCGCCTATTCTTCCCTCTATTGTATCTAGCCTTTTCATTATTGTTGCCCGACTGTGTGGACCCTTGGACTACCATGGAGGGGCAGTTGTGCCCGTGAACGTCGTAAAGGAGTGCCGTGTGGGTCGGTCGTGAAAACCTCGGGCCGGAGGACTCTCCTTCGCTGGCGCACCAATACTGGTGGGATGAGAACAGCCAGGAGTATCTGGACGAGCACGGGGATACGCTCGGTGAGCAACGCTTCATCTGGGGACCGGAGGGCGTCCTGGAGAGCGAGATCCGGGTTCTGGGTGCGGAGTCGACTCTTCTGGCTGCGCGCGTCCTCGAATTCGGTTGTGGCGCGGCGCAATGTGCCAGAGCGCTGGCTTCCCGGGGCGTCGCCGTCGTCGCGACTGACATCTCGCCCCGAATGCTCGCGGCCGGACAACAATTGAACGAGAGAAGCGGTGTCCGCTTTCCTCTCATTGCGGCCGATGTCCTACACCTCCCATTCGCGGACTCGAGCTTTGACATCGCCTTCACCAGCTTCGGCGCGCTACCCTTCATTGAAGATCTGAGTGCGGCGTTCTGTGAGTTGGCCCGCGTGTTGCGTCCCGGTGGGATCCTTGCCTATTCAACACCTCATCCCACCCGCTGGATGTTCCCGGATTCTCCCACCCGCGATGCAATGACGGTGACCACCGGGTACTTCGACAAGCGCGCCTACGTCGAGCGAAACGACTCGGACTGCCTCTCCTACGTCGAGTTTCCCCACACCCTGACCGACCACAGCCGGGCGCTGGCCAGCGCAGAATTCGTCATCGAGCGCATCTGGGAACCCGAATGGCCGAAAGGGCGCAACCTGGTCTGGGGCGGGTGGGGTCCCGAGCGATCATCCTGGATTCCCGGGACTCTCATCATTCGCGCACGGTTGGCAGAGTCAGATTCCTCAGTGTGCCGCGACGCGCCAGTTGACCCCATAACCGATCCCAACCGACAACGGGACAGCTAGATTTGCAGCGGAGCCCATGTCGGTACGGACGATGCGCTCGACCTGCTCCCTCTCCCCCGGCGCGATCTCCAGTACCAGTTCGTCGTGTACCTGAAGCAGGACACGGGAGGCCAAACCTTCTTCTTCCAAATCGCTGGCAACATCGACCATCGCGAGCTTGATGATGTCAGCAGCCGATCCCTGAATGGGAGCGTTGAGTGCCATCCTCTCGGCAGCCTCACGCAACTGCCGGTTGGTCGAGGTCAGTTCCGGCAGATAACGCCGCCGCCCCAACATTGTCTCGGTGTACCCTTCCTTGCGCGCCTTCTCAACCAAGGACGTGAGGTACTCGCGTACCCTGCCGAAGCGAGAGAAGTAATCATTCATGAGGCGCTGGGCCTCGGCAACGTCGATGTGCAGTTGGCGCGACAAACCGAAGGCGGACAGGCCATAGGCCAGGCCATAGCTCATCGCCTTGATCCGCGAACGCTGCGCCACGGAAACCTCGCTCTCCGGAATCGCAAAGACCCGGGAAGCAACGTAGGTATGCAGATCGGCACCCTGAACGAAGGCGTCGATGAGATCCGCATCTCCGGAGAGAGAGGCCATGAGCCGCATCTCGATCTGCGAGTAGTCGGCAGTCATGATGCCCGTGAAGCCTTCGCCGGCGATGAAGGCTTCACGGATCTGCTGTCCCTCCGAGGTGCGCGCATGGATGTTCTGGAGGTTGGGATCGGTGGACGAGAGCCGTCCGGTGGCAGCCACGGCTTGCTGGTAGGTGGTGTGGATCCGTCCATCGGATTGAATGGATCGCTGCAGCCCTTCGACCGACTGGCGCAGCTTGATGGCGTCGCGGTGCTCCAGAAGAGAGGCAAGGAAGGTCTGACCGGCCATGGCCTGATCATCCTCCCGGTGCGCAATCCTGGCGGCCAGATCGGAGAGTGCCTCCGCGTTGGTCGTGTATCCCGACTTCGTCTTCTTCGTGGTGGGCAGGCCCAGTTCTTCGAAGAGGACCGCCTGCAGCTGCTTGGGGCTGGAGAGATTGACCTGATGGCCGATGGCCGCATAGGCAGACTCCGCAGCCGTCTCCACACGGGTGTCAAAGTCTTGGCGCAACTGCTCCAAACGGCCTTCGTCGATGGCGATGCCGGTGGCCTCCATCACCTGCAAGGTGGAGGCCACCGCAAGTTCCAGATCGAGCAGTGCTCCGTCCTCGCCCTGATCGGTGAGCTGCTCCAGAAGAGAGTCGGCAAGAGGAATGAGAACGGCGGCCCTGTTGACGTTGATGTCGCTGCCGTCATCGCCGCCCAGCCCGGGGAGCATTCCCTCCGGCGCCGCCACGGAGATATCGACTCCCACGTAGCGCATCGCAAGGTCTTGCAGATCATACTCCCTCTGGTCCGGATGGAGCAGATAGGCCGCAAGTACCGTGTCACACACGACGCCACGCAGGTCGAAACCGCCGGCACCGTGCAACGCATGCCAATACTCCTTGCCGCCGTGGCACACCTTGGCGTGCGCCGGATCCGAAAGCCACGCTGCGAACGCCGTCTCATCTTCGGGTGTCAGGGCAGCGCGAACGGTCGAGTACACGTGTCCCGCCCCGTCACAGATGGCGATCGATTCGACGTCGCCGCGCATCGGCGCGAAGGAACCCGTGAGAGAGAGACCCCATCGTGCAGACTGCTTGGCCGCAAGCCACTCGGACAATCCGGATTCCGTGATTTCCAGGGATGCGAGATCGAGTGCGTCGGGATCGATCTCCTCTGCCTCGCCGCCGTCGCGCAGCGGCAGTTCCTGCAGCACTCGTGCACGCAAGCTCTTGAAGTCGAGCGTGTCGAACAGCTCGTGTACAGACGTGCGGTCGACCCCTTTCATCCGAAAGTCGTCCAGATCCTCTCCGATCGGCAGGTTCGTGACCAATCGGTTCAGTTCACGGTTGAGCAATACCTGATCTACATTTTCGCGCAGCGAGGCACCGGCGCGCCCCTTGATCTCCTCGGCATGCGCGATGATCTGCTCCAAATCGCCGTATTGCTGGATCCACTTGGCTGCGGTCTTGGGCCCCACGCCCGGGACTCCCGGAAGGTTGTCGGCGCCCTCGCCCACGAGTGCAGCCATATCCGGGTACTTCACCGGCGTGACGCCCGTCTTCTTCTCAACGCCCTCCGGGTCCATGATGAGCATGTCGGCGCGCGGCATCGGGTAGAGCAGCGTGCACCCCTCCGTGACCAGCTGATAGGCATCCTTGTCACCGGAGGCAATGAAGGCGTGCATCCCGTCCTCATTGGCTCGCTGCGCCAACGTGGCCACGATGTCGTCCGCCTCGAAGTCCTCCACCGTGAGCCATTCGATGCCTATTGCATCCAGAGTCTCCTTGATGACATCGATCTGCCCCTTGAACTCCTCGGGGGTCTTCGCCCGGCCGCCTTTGTATTCCGGGTACTTACGGGTACGGAACGTACCGCCCGGCAGATCGAATGCGACAGCCACATGGGTGGGCTCGTGATCTGCGATCATCTTCAGGAGCGTATTGGTGAAACCATAGACGGCGTTGGTGTATTGGCCGTTCGCGGTGAGGAAGCTGTCCGCGCGCAGTGCGTAAAAGGCCCTGAAGGCCATCGAATTGCCGTCGACGAGGAGGATACGATCTGAGTTCACAGCACCAGCCTATACTCCGATAGCATCGGCCCATGAACATTGAGCACTTTCTCGGTGAGCTCGGCAACCGCATGGGCATGGAAATTCTCGAACTGGATGCCAGCGAGGTGGTGGTACGCCTGCCGGTCCTCGGCAATCGCCAACCGATTGGACTGCTGCACGGCGGAGCCAACGGAGTTCTAGTGGAACATGCGGCATCCGTTCTGGCGCTTTTGAACGCCCCCGACGGCAAGACTGCCGTCGGCACCGAGCTCAACATCAGTCAGCTCAAGTCAGCCTTGGAGGGCCACGTCACCGCCCGCGCCACCATCATCTCCCGAGCCCGTTCCAGCATCTGTTCGAATGTGGAAATCAGAGACGACGACGGCGTGCTGACCGCAGTTGGTCGCATGACGAACGTGTTCATTACGCCCGAAGGCAAACTTGCGGGCTGAGGGCGAGTCACGTCGCGACGGCCGGTGAAGTCTCCTTTTGAGTGAACTATGGCAGGACCGCCGGTTGAGTGTGGATCCATGGGATCGGAGTCGAACCCCGCAGGTGATTTCGACTCACTACGTTCACTCAATCGGCGGTAACGTTTCACTCAATCGGCGGGAGACCTCCACCCCGATCGGCAGAGAAACCCCGCTCAATCAGCGGAGAATACCGCCCTCTTACTCTTTGCCGCCCACCTGTTCGATGACGGCATCGGCAACCTCACGCATGGTGAGGCGGCGATCCATGGAGGTTTTCTGGATCCAGCGGAATGCCTCCGGCTCCGAAAGCCCCATGCGGGCTTCCAGCAAGCCCTTGGCACGATCAACGCGCTTGCGGGTCTCGAACTGTTCGGTAAGGTTGGCGACCTCACCCTCCAAAGCGGTCATTTCGGCAGCCCTGGACACGGCGATCTCAACCGCAGGGATGAGTTCTGCGGGAGTGAACGGCTTGACGACGTAAGCCATGGCACCGGCGTCACGTGCGCGCTCCACCAACTCGCTCTGCGAGAAGGCGGTCAGCATGACAACCGCACAGCGTCGATCCTGCAAAATGCGTTCGGCAGCGGTGATGCCGTCCATTCCCGGCATCTTGACGTCCATCACGATCAGGTCGGGTTCGAGCTCATCAGCCAGAGCGATGGCCTGTTCACCATCCGAAGCTTGGCCCACGACCTCATACCCTGCATCTTCTAACGTCTCGACAATATCAAGCCGGATGAGGGTTTCGTCCTCGACAACGAGTGCACGGTATCCACGGGATTCCGGTGCGGAGTTCTCTCGTTGTGTCGACTCTTCCTTTGACATTGCGTCTCCTTTGACCGGCAACGTATCGCGCGTTCAGCTATGGTCATCGTACATTCCCGTGCCCGGCAAGGCCATTGAAATGGAAAGAGGTGTCGAAGCGGTAGCTTCGACACCAACCATCACAATGCTCACCCGTTCGTGTCGCTCGTGCGACTCGGACTGAGACAGCAGGGGTGCTCCCGGCGGGACTCGAACCCGCACGCCGTTAAGCGCTGCATTTTGAGTGCAGTGTGTCTACCAATTCCACCACAGGAGCCTTACAGTCGGCACGGAGACCTACTGTAGCACAAGATCAGGCGTAACGAATAAGCGTCTCGCCCATCTTGTGCACGCGAATGGTATTCGTCGATCCGATGACACCGGCCGGCATTCCAGCAACGATGGCGATACGATCGCCATCCTCTGCCATGTCCATTTCGCGCAAGAGATGATCAACCTGACCAACCATGTCGTCCGTGTGGAGAACGTTGGGAACCGTAAAGGTTTCAACGCCCCACGTCAGTGCGAGCTGGTTGCGAATTTCAGGCTCAGGTGTGAAGCATAGCAGAGGCAGGCGAGCACGCAAACGTGCGACACGGCGTGCCGTCTGACCAGACTTTGTGAAGACCACGATGTACTTGACTCCCAGCGCCTCACCGATCTCCACCGCAGCGCGAGTGATCACACCGTTGCGGGTACGGTGAACATTGCTGATGAACGGAATCTGCTCGAGACCCTGCTCCTCCGAGTACTCGATGATGTTCGCCATGGTTTCGACACACTCGATCGGATAACGACCAACGGAGGTCTCACCAGAGAGCATGACGGCGTCGGCACCATCAATGATGGCGTTCGCACAATCGGAGGCCTCGGCGCGGGTCGGACGCGGGTTCTCGATCATGGACTCGAGAACCTGAGTGGCCACGATGACGGGCTTGGCGTTCTTGCGAGCCAAGTCGATGGCACGCTTCTGTACAATCGGCACCTGCTCAAGGGGAACCTCGACGCCCAAATCACCACGAGCAACCATGATGCCGTCGAAGACACGGATGATGCCGTCCAGATTCTCAACCGCCTGCGGCTTCTCGATCTTGGCGATGACGGGACGGCGAACGCCTACGCGGTCCATGATGGCGTGAACGTCCTGTATGTCGTTGGGTGAGCGCACGAAGGACAGGGCGACGATGTCACAGCCGAACCTCAATGCCCATTCCAAGTCCTCGCGGTCCTTGTCCGAGAGCGCGGGAACGGACACTGCCACTCCGGGCAGATTGACGCCCTTGTGGTCGGAGACAGGACCGGGAACCTCCACGACGGTGCGGACCTCGGGTCCGTCAACAGACACCACTCTAATGGCGACCTTGCCGTCATCGATGAGAATGCGGTCACCCGGATGGCAATCCCCCGGCAGTCCCTTGAACGTGGTGGAAACGAGTTCCTTGGTTCCGGGGACATCCTCGGTGGTGATGGTGAACTCATCGCCCACGTTCAGCTGAACCGGACCCTCGGCGAACTCACCAAGGCGAATCTTTGGACCCTGGAGGTCAACCAGCACGGCAATTGGTCGACCGGTGATTTCGGCCGCCTTGCGTACCCTCACAATCCGTTCCTCATGCTCGGCATGCGAGCCATGAGAGGCGTTGATGCGTGCCACGTTCATGCCGGCCCTCGCCAACTCGAGGATCTGTTCTTGAGTTGTGGTGGCCGGTCCCAGGGTGCACACAATTTTCGCTCTACGCATGACGTCCATCCTACCTGAGCACGTTGACGATTTCTGCGTGTGGCGGGGTTGCACCCGCCACACAAGTTGCAAAGGTCCCGTACCTCAAATGGTCAGCGACACATCTGTGCCCTTGACGGGCTCAGGAAGTGCGGTGTCACCGCGCAGGTAGGCATCCACCGATGCGGCGGCCGCACGCCCTTCCGCAATTGCCCAAACGATCAGGGACTGACCGCGCCCCGCGTCTCCCGCCACGAACACACCCGGGACGGACGTCCCGTAGTCGGGTGTGCGTTCAACACGCTTGCGCCCGTCGATTCCCAGGCCAAGCTGCGAGACCAGACCCTCGGAGGCAACACCCTCGAATCCCATGGCGAGCAGGACGAGTTGGGCCGGGATGATCCGTTCACTTCCGGGAACCGCATTCAGGCGACCACCCTCGAAGGCCATGTCGGTGATCCGCAGCTCGGACACATTTCCTTCTTCGTCCGAAAGGAACTCAACGGTCGAGGCGGAGTAGAGGGTCTCGCCGCCTTCCTCCATTGAGGTGGAAACCTTGTAGAGCTTCGGGAACGTTGGCCAGGGCCAGTTCGTCGGCCGTTCAACGGGAGGCTGCGGCATGATCTCCAGGGAAGTGATGGATTTGGCACCTTGCCGCACGGACGTTCCGATGCAGTCGGAACCGGTGTCGCCTCCACCAATGACGATGACGTCCTTGCCTGCGGCGCTGATCGGCTCGGCGACCTCCAGACCGTGAACCTCGCGTGTGGCCGCAGTCAGGAAATCGACGGCCTGGTGTATTCCGCCAAGTTCCCGGCCCGGCACGCGGATGTCGCGGGCAAGCGGCGTGCCGACGGCGATGACGACGGCGTCGTATCGCTGCAGCAGCTCGTGGGCATCGGTTTCATCCGTGCCGATTTCTACACCTGTGTAGAACCGTGTTCCCTCGGCGCGCATCTGGTCCAGACGCCTGTCCAACACGGACTTCTCCATCTTGAACTCGGGAATTCCGTAACGCATGAGCCCACCGGGAAGATCGCTCTTCTCGTACACGGCCACGGTGTGACCCACACGGGTGAGCTGTTGTGCGGCGGCCAAACCAGCAGGCCCCGAACCGATGACTGCCACTGTCTTCCCTGTCAGATACTGCGGAACCTGAGGAGTGACAAGTCCAGCCTCCCACGCGTTGTCGATGATGGAATGCTCCACCTGCTTGATGGTCACGGCAGGCTGATTGATCCCGAGAACACATCCCGACTCGCAAGGAGCTGGGCACAGGCGACCCGTGAAATCCGGGAAGTTGTTCGTGGCGTGCAGTCGCTCGATCGCTTCCGGGAGATTGTCACGCCACGTGAGGTCATTCCATTCGGGAATGAGATTACCCAGGGGGCAGGCGGAATGGCAGAAGGGAATGCCACAATCCATGCAGCGCGACGCCTGCCGCTTGAGCTGCGCCGAATTGTCGACTCGCTGGTCCTGAATTTCTTTCCAGTCCATGATTCGCACGGCAACCGGACGATCCTCCGGAAGCTCTCGCTGGCGGTATGTCAAAAATCCTCTTGGGTCAGCCACGGCTCGCCTCCATAATCTTGTTCCATACGATCGAGTCAGAGATGTTGAGGCCGTTGGCCTCAGCGTCAGCCAGTGCCGTGGTCACCAACGAGTAGGACCGAGGAACCAACTTCGTGAATCGGGCGAATGCCTTCTCGTCAAGAATCCTCTGCGCCACCGATGATCCGGTGAACTCGACATGGCGACCCAAGAACTCTCGCAACTGGGCCTCATCCTCGGAGGTGGGTGTGGTCAGGAGGAATTCCTCGTGAGCCACGGCGGCAGGATTCAAACACTCGAAGTCGAGGTCCAGGATGTAGGCGACACCACCGGACATTCCGGCACCGAGGTTGCGGCCCGTGGGTCCAAGGACAATGAGCGTTCCTCCGGTCATGTACTCGGCACAGTGGTCCCCCGCGCCTTCGGCCACCAGAGTCGCTCCGGAGTTGCGTACGCCAAAACGTTCGCCCACCTGCCCCCGCAAGTAAATCTCGCCGGAGGTCGCGCCGTAACCAATGACGTTGCCAGCGATGACCTGCTCCTCAGCGACGAAGGCGCTCAAAGGGTCGGGAGTCACGCTGACGATGCCGCCGGACAAGGACTTGCCGACGTAATCGTTCGCGTCTCCGATGAGTCGCAGCGTGATTCCACGAGGAAGCACCGCACCGAACGACTGACCAGCCGACCCTCGCAAAGTGAGGTCGATGGTTCCCTCGGGCAGCCCCGCGCCTCCGTGACGGCGCGTCAACTCCGAGCCGAGCATGGTGCCGACCGTGCGGTTGACGTTGTGAATCGGAAGATCCGCCTCAACGTGCGTCCCCTTCTCCACGCCTTCGCCGCAGATCTCCAACAACGTCATGTCAAGGGCATGCTCCAGTCCGTGGTCCTGGCCGACACTCTGATAGAGCGTCGATCCGGGTACAGCCCGGGGCTTGGCGAGAATCGGGGAGAGATCCAGTCCCTCCGCCTTCCAGTGCTCAACGGCTCGGCGGGTGTCAAGCAACTCGACGCGACCCACCGCCTCCTCGATGGTGTGCAAGCCCAGCGACGCCAGAATCTCGCGCACCTCCCGGGCGATGTATTCGAAGAAGGTCACCACGTATTCGGGCTTGCCCGTGAAACGAGAACGCAGCTCGGGGTTCTGGGTGGCCACACCAACCGGACACGTATCCTTGTGGCACACACGCATCATGACGCATCCGGACACCACGAGCGGAGCGGTGGCGAAACCAAACTCCTCGGCGCCCAGCAGCGCGGCAATCACGACGTCTCGCCCGGACTTGAGCTGACCATCCGTCTGAACGACGATACGGTCTCGCAAGTTGTTGAGCACCAGAGTCTGTTGGGTCTCGGCGAGCCCCAATTCCCACGGGGCGCCAGCGTGCTTGATGGATGTGAGCGGTGCGGCACCGGTTCCGCCGTCGTGCCCCGAAATCAGAACGACGTCGGAGTGCGCCTTGGCAACGCCCGCAGCCACCGTCCCCACACCCACTTCGGCAACCAGCTTCACATGGATGCGAGCACGTGGGTTCGCATTCTTGAGGTCGTGGATCAGCTGGGCGAGATCCTCAATGGAGTAGATGTCGTGATGCGGTGGCGGCGAAATGAGCTCCACTCCGGGCGTGGAGTGGCGCACCTCGGCCACCCAGGGGTAGACCTTCTCCGCTGGGAGTTGGCCTCCCTCACCGGGCTTGGCTCCCTGGGCCATCTTGATCTGAATGTCGTCCGAGTTGACCAGATACTCACTGGTCACGCCGAACCGACCCGAGGCGACCTGCTTGATCGAGCTGCGGCGAGCCGGGTCGTAGAGACGCTCCGGCATCTCGCCACCCTCGCCCGTGTTCGACTTGGCGCCAATCATGTTCATCGCCTGAGCCAGAGTCTCGTGCGCCTCTTGGGAGATGGAACCGAATGACATGGCTCCGGTGGAGAAGCGCTTCATGATCGATTCGATGGGTTCGACCTCGTCCACCGGGATCGGGTCGAGCTCACCTTCCTTGAGCCGGAACAATCCTCGAAGAGTCATCAGCTTCTCGGCCTGATCGTCGATCTTGGAGGTGAAGCGCTTGAACTGGTCATACGAACGAGTGCGAGTTGCATTCTGGAGCAGGAAGACTGTCTCCGGGTTGAACAGGTGCTGCTCGCCCTCTCGGCGCCACTGGTACTCGCCACCGACCTCCAACTGGCGATGGGCCGGGGAAATACCTGACTCCGGATAGGCGAGAATGTGGCGGCGTGCCAGCTCGGACGCGATGACATCCAGGCCTGCTCCGCCCAACGGAGTGGGAGTGCCTGTGAAGTATTCATCGACGATCTCCTGGGAAAGCCCAATCGCCTGGAAAACCTGCGCTCCGCGGTAAGAGGCCACGGTCGAGATGCCCATCTTGGACATCACCTTGAGCAGGCCACTGCCGAGCGCGTTGATGAGGTTACGAGCCGCCTGCGCCGGCGTCACGGAGATTTCTCCGGTGCGGGCCATGTTCTCAGCCGACTCCAGGGCCAGATACGGGTTGACCGCAGTGGCACCATAGCCGACGAGCAGTGCGAGGTGATGTACCTCGCGCACGTCACCTGCTTCGACGAAGATTGCAACCTTCGTGCGGGTGTGCTTGCGCAGCAAGTGGTGGTGGACGGCAGACGTCAGAAGCAACGAGGGAATCGGACCCATTTCGGCGCTCGAGTTGCGGTCCGAGAGAATGACGAAGGAAGCGCCATCCTCAATGGCGGCGTCGACCTCTTCGCAGATCTCGGAGATCTTCGTGCGCAGCGATTCCGCTCCCCCGGAGACACGGAAGAGCCCCGAGACGGTGATGGTTGACAATCCCTTGCCCTGGACCGGATAACGGCCGACGGTGCGAATCTTCGCCAACTGATCGTTGTCGATGACGGGATAATCCACCACGAGCTTGCGCGCATGCTCAGGGATCTCCTCGAGCAGGTTTGGCTCGGGGCCTGCCATGGCGCGCAGTGACGTCACGAGCTTTTCTCGAATGGCGTCCAGAGGCGGGTTCGTCACCTGAGCGAACTGTTGGCTGAAGTAGTCAAAAATGAGTCGGGGACGCTCGGAGAGAACGGCGATTGGGGTGTCGGTGCCCATTGACCCCTTGGCCTCGGCTCCACCCGTTGCCATGGGCTTGACCAGGAGCCGCAGCTCCTCGTCCGTGTATCCAAAAGCCTGCTGACGACGCACAACGGAGGTGTGCGAATGATCGACGTGCTCGCGCTCCGGGAGATCGGACAGGTGCACGGTGTTGTCCGCCAACCATTCGGCGTAGGGGGCCGCACTGGCGAGCTGGGTTTTGATCTCCTCGTCCTCAATAATGCGATGTGCCTCGGTATCGACAAGGAACATCTTGCCGGGTTGCAGACGGCCCTTGCGGACCACGTTCTCGGCGGGAATGTCGAGCACGCCGGCTTCCGAGGCCAGAACCACGATGCCGGTGTCACTGACCCAGAAGCGGCCCGGGCGCAGACCATTGCGGTCCAGGACCGAACCGACCTGAACACCGTCGGTAAAGGTCATGGAGGCTGGCCCATCCCACGGTTCCATCATGTTGGCATGGTACTCATAGAAGGCTCGCAGGTTCGGATCCATGTGTTCGTGCTGTTCCCATGCCTCGGGAATCATCATGCGAACAGCGTGAGGAAGCGAGCGACCGGAAAGATGCAACAGCTCCAGAACTTCGTCAAAACTCGCCGAATCGGAGGCGGCGAGGTTGATGGGAAGCAGATCCTCCACGTTGCCCAGCAGCTCGGAACGCAGTTCACCCTCGCGGGCGGCCATCCAGTTGCGGTTGCCGCGCACGGTATTGATCTCGCCGTTGTGGGCAACCATGCGGAAGGGCTGCGCCAAGGGCCAGGAAGGGAACGTGTTGGTCGAGAATCGCGAATGCACCACCGCGATCGCCGAGGCGAACAGTGGATCCTGAAGGTCCGAGAAGAATGGCTCGAGCTGGGTGGTGGTCAGCATGCCCTTGTAGAGCAACGTGCGGCTCGAGAGCGAAGCGAAATAGGTGCCCCCCAGCTCAGCCCGCTTGCGCACCCGGTACACCTTGCGATCCAGTTCCAGTCCCCGGCTACCTGCAGGATCGGACAGGAAGAGCTGGCGGAAGGTCGGCATGCAGGCCAATGCGGTTGGACCGATCATCGACGGATCAACCGGCACGGTCCTCCATCCGAGGACTCGCAATCCCTCTTCCTCCACGATGCGTTCGATGTCACCGACCGCTTGGGAACGCTGGCCCACTGCGGGAAGAAAGGCAATTCCCACCGCATACGCGCCGCGAGCAGGGAGCTCGAAAGATACTGATGCCCGCAGGAACGCATCCGGGATCTGCACCAGAATTCCCGCGCCATCGCCGGTGTTCTCCTCGGCTCCGACTGCCCCGCGGTGATCGAGGTTCTCCAGAGCAGTAATGCCCATTTCCACGATGCTGCGAGACTGGACGCCATGGAGGTCCGCCACGAAGGCAACGCCGCACGCATCGTGCTCATACTCCGAACGATAGAGCCCCACGTTGGTCATGATGTCCTCCTAAATCCACATAGCTCGCGCTACTGATGGCTCCAGAAAACACCGTTGCGACGTTGTCTCAAAATGGGGTCTCAAATAGTGGTCAATATCGTCGTCGTCAACACTGCGTTACAACTATGTTTCGTCGGGCGTTTCGACCCACTCGGCGGAAGCGTCGGAAGTTGGGACACCCTTACCGATGGGGCCATCAGCTTCATTAGAACTTTGACCTGCGGTTTTATATTCCACCTCCGCCTCAGGAGAGATCCAGATGTCGTCAACCCCGGGCGTGTTCAGGTAGCGTCGACGTAGTACGACGAACGCCACCAACGACACAAGGAATAAGATGATTGACGTCCAAACGTTGAGACGAAGTCCCAAAATGTGATGTGCATCATCTATGCGAAGTGATTCGATCCAAACTCGCCCCGCTGTGTAGACGATGCCGTATGCAGCGAACAACTGACCGCCATGGAGTCGGAACTTCTTCTCGATGGCGACCAGAAGGGCTGCTCCAGCCAGACACCACAGTGACTCGTAGAGAAACGTTGGATGGAACGTGGTTCCCACATCATAACCCTGGGGCAAATGTTGGGCATCGATCTCCAGAGCCCAGGGCAGGTCCGTTGGCCCACCGAAGAGTTCCTGATTGAAATAGTTGCCGAACCGTCCGATGGCTTGAGCCACCAATAGCGCGGGTGCCAGAGAGTCGGCGATCGGAAGTAAGCGAAGCCCTTGCCGATGGGCCGCAATGTAGACGCCAATACCACCCAGGACAATGGCACCCCAGATACCCAAACCTCCTTCCCAAATGTAGAGCGCGCGAACCGGGTCTCTTCCCGGACCGAAGTAGAGTTGGTAATCCGTGATGACGTGATAGATTCGCCCCCCGACAATTCCAAAAAGCACCGCCCACAACGCAATGTCAACAGTGGCATCGGCGGGTCCACCCTTCGCGCGATAGCGCCTGTCCATCCACCACCATGCGACAACTATTCCGAGGATGATGGCCAGGGCGTAGGCCCTTATCGGTACCGGTCCGAGGTGCCAAACCGCTTGGGACGGTGAGGGAATTGATGCGAGGACCATACTGCTCCTAAATCAAGACAAAGCTACCTCGCCAAGTGTACTGACGAGGTAGCTGAGTTGATAGAGAACACGATCTCGCGGAACTACCACCGGCTCCGCTTCGTGGTCGTGTTCACCACAGCCCGCGAAGTGAGCCGTGGCGTTGGTTTCGAGCCCGACTTCCCCTATTCCCCGGAATCGGTATTCTTTCCGGAATTCACAATGGACTCCGCTTCCGAGGTGATCACATCCGAGGAAACCAGGTCCGACGCACCCGACTGCAGCGTGTCAATCCAGGCAGCGACCGAACTGTCCAGGGCTCCGCCGTCGATGAGGGAAGACTCAAGCTCAGCAAGCTCGGCCTCGTAGAGCGCCTCCCACTGTGAATTGGCCTTGAAGGCGTCAACCAACGGGTTACTCCGACTCATGCCGCGGCCCCCGTCCTCACCGCCGTCGATGTCCGGCATCGTGCCATCAAACTCCGGCATCTGGCCATCAAACTCCGGCATCTGGCCATCCGGTGCCTCCCGCATCTGGCCGTCGTTGGAGTTTGGCATGGCACCACCAGCACCATTTCCACCGAATGCCAGGTTGTGATCCCAAGCCACGACTGTGAACACTCCCGTCTCCGAATCCCAGAACAAATACGAGTTGTTTCCCGGACCGTCGATGTCATCGAAGTTGTTGATGACATCCTGGAACGCCAGATAGGTGGCAAACGAGTCCAGGTCCAACATTGTGGGCAGCTTCTCCGCGATCTCTTCTGCGGTGCCGTTGTTGAGCAAATCGAGCAACTCAATGAGCGGATCGTAGTTCTCCGGCCCAGCCTCCACATCGAACGACGACGAATAGTCACCGTCCTGCCCCAACCACGTCCAGCTTCCCTGTGCATCGGACTTGTACAGCACGCTGTCGGCCCCCGCGTCCTGGAAATTCTGTTCCACCCAGGTCTCGTCGAGGTTCTGTACGGTGAGCCGGAGCGTCTCCTCGCCGCCATTCACGGAGAAACGGGTGGCAATCGCTTGGGTGGAAGCCAACCCGGCTTCGTTCAGAAGGTCCAACGCCACGGCCTCGTTCATGGATGTTTCACTCGAATTGGAACGGACGGTGAAGTCGGAGACACCCATGAACTGCTGGTCATCGACGTACTTGTCGAGGCGTATGCGAAGAGGTAGCTCCTGCGCAGGAGTATCCACCGTAATGCTGCGCAGCGAGGAATTGCCCTTCAGCTTGATGCCCACGTTCTCAAAGGTCTCGCCGTCAATGGTCACCGAGCCGGTGATCCACGACTTGTCCCCGGTGTCGAGGTAGTTCTGGATCATGTCCTTGAGAGAGGCCTCATCCACGGTCACTGCGACGGTGTGCACCGTCGTGGCGTCCAAGGTCTCGTACGTGCCCGTTGATTCACTGGCGCTGGCGGACGGCGGTGGGCTTTCCGCGGCACTGGAGATTCCGCAGCCCCCGAGTGTCAGAACCACTGCCGCAAGAAGTGCGGCCATTTTCGAACGTAAAGAAGGAGTCATCGTCATAACCCGAGTATGACGATGACTCCTGTGTTGAACCTTTGTTTCTGTTAAGAGTTCGCGCGGGCACGTCCCAATCTGCTCACGCAAGTTCCACGATTTACTCTCCGTGCGCCCCTGCGGCGAGTTCCTCGGCCGTGCGGCGCAACTCCGAAAGCGCCGCGGCCTCGTCCTCGTCAAAAAGACAACGAACGAGAGCAGAACCAACGATTACGCCATCCGCATACTGTGCTACTTCGCGAGCCTGATCCGCGTTCGACACCCCGATCCCCACACATACTCGCTCCGCTCCGGCTGCGCGCGTGCGTTCGACCAGAGTTCGGGCTCCGGCATCGAGGGAGTCGCGTGTGCCCGTCACCCCCATGGTCGATGCAGCGTAGACGAACCCGCGCGAGGCCGCCGCCGTGGCCGCGAGTCGATCATCGCGTGAGGACTGGGCGACGAGAAAAATACGATCCAAGCCGTAATCGTCTGAGGCAGAGATCCAATCAGCTGCTTCATCCGGGATGAGATCCGGGGTGATGAGCCCGGCCCCTCCTGCATTGGCGAAGTCTTTGGCAAAGCGGTCCACGCCGTAACGGAAGATGAGATTGTAGTAGGTCATGATGAGCGGGACCGCGCCGGCCTCGGCCACGGCCTCAACGCCACGAAAGACATCGGCGACCTTGAATCCGTTGGCAAGAGCCTGTTGACCGGCAGACTGAATGATGCCGCCGTCCATGCTCGGGTCCGAGTAGGGCAAACCCAACTCGATGATGTCTGCTCCCCCGTGAGCCAGTTCCCGGGCGGCGCGAATGCCGCGATCCACATCCGGGAATCCCGCCGGGAGGTACCCGACGAAGGCGGCTGCTCCGGATGCCTTGCGAGCGTCTATTACTTCGCCAGTCTTCACCGCTCCTCGCCCTTTCCTTCAATTCCGAAGAACTTCATGGCAGTCTCCACGTCCTTGTCCCCGCGTCCCGATAGATTGACCAGGATTGTTGGAGCTGGATCACCAGCTTCCTTCGCTTCAAGGCCCAGTTTGATCGCACCGGCCAGAGCATGAGAGGACTCGATGGCGGGGATGATGCCTTCTTCCCGGCAGAGCAGCCGAAAAGCCTCCATGGCCTCGTCGTCGTTGATCGGGCGGTACTCGGCGCGACCGATCGTCGAGAGCCAAGCGTGCTCGGGGCCAACGCCCGGATAATCCAGTCCGGCGGAGATGGAGTGGGAGGCGACCGTCTGGCCGTCCTCGTCCTGCATGAGGAAAGACTTCGAACCCTGGAAAATGCCAAGTGTTCCGGCATTGAGCGATGCCGCAGTCCTACCTGAGTCGAGGCCTTCGCCCCCGGCCTCGAAGCCGTAGAGACGGACCATGGGATCGTCGAGAAACGCGTTGAACATGCCGATGGCGTTGGATCCGCCGCCGATGCATGCGCAGACGATGTCCGGCAGGCGACCGGTCAATTCCATCACCTGAGCGCGCGCCTCTTCGCCGATGATCTTCTGCAGATCACGAACCAGAGCCGGGAACGGATGCGGACCCGCTGCCGTGCCAAAAAGGTAGTTCGTGGTGTCCACGTTCGTCACCCAGTCGCGGAAGGCCTCGTTGATGGCGTCCTTGAGGGTTGCCGATCCTGCGGTCACGGAGATGACCTTGGTTCCGAGCAGCTCCATGCGGGCCACGTTCAATGCCTGGCGCCGTACGTCCTCCGCGCCCATGTAAATGGTGCACTCCAAACCGAGTAGCGCGGCCGCGGTTGCGGTGGCCACACCGTGCTGTCCGGCACCGGTTTCGGCAATGATACGAGTCTTGCCCACGGCCTTGGTGAGCAGAGCCTGGCCCAACACGTTGTTGATCTTGTGCGAACCGGTGTGATTGAGGTCCTCGCGCTTGAGGATGATCCGAGCATCTCCGGCGTGCTTGGAAAACTTGGGAACCTCGGTGATGATGGAGGGGCGTCCAGAGTAGGTCCGGTGCAAATGGTCAAGCTCCGCGCGAAACTCGGGGTCGTTCTTGAGCCGGTCCCACGCCTGGGAAAGATCGTCGAGCGCCGCCATGAGCGCCTCGGGGACGAAGCGTCCGCCGAATTCACCAAAATAGGGACCTGAGACTGTCCCGAGTGCTTCAGTCACGATTATCTCTTATCTCTCCATAGCGTCTAGGGACGGATGCTGGCCAACCGCCACCATGTCCCGGATGGCTGCACGCGGATCGCCGCTGGTGACCAGCGCCTCTCCCACCAGAACCGCATCAGCACCCGAACGAGCGTAGTTGACGACGTCCTGCGGGCCACGCACGCCCGATTCTGCAACTCGAATGATGTGATTCGGAAGAATGTCGACAACCTGCTCGAATACCGAACGATCCACGTCCAAAGTCTTGAGATTGCGGGCATTGACGCCGATGACGTGAGCGCCGGCGTCAATGGCGCGACGGGCCTCTTCGCGATCGTGGGCCTCCACGAGGGCGGTCATGCCCAGCGAATGAATCCGCTCCACATAGGAGGTGAGAACCGTCTGTTCCAACGCAGCCACGATGAGCAGAACCATGTCTGCTCCGTGAGCGCGCGCCTCCCAGATCTGGTAGGGGGTGACAACGAAGTCCTTGCGCAGGATCGGAATGTCCACTCGGGCACGGACGGCATCCAGATCGTCGAGCGATCCGTCAAACCGCCGCTCCTCCGTGAGGACCGAGATGGCGGCGGCCCCGCCCGCCTCATATGAAGCAGCCAGCTCCGCGGGATCCGCGATGTCGGCCAACGGCCCCTTGGAGGGGCTCGATCGCTTGCACTCCGCAATAATGGTGACGCTGCGGTGATCTCCACCGCGCAGCGCCGCCTCCGCATTCAGGGCATTTGGAATCCGTGCGGCCCGTTCCTTGAGCTGATCAAGGCTCACCTTGGCTTCGCGGCGTGCCAGATCCTCCCGAACGCCGGCAATAATGCTATCCAACACCGTTGTCATGCTTCCTCCGTCCCTTGGGACAAACCATATCGCGACTTGCCGCCGATGGCCGTATCGGGACCATCGACGCGAAGCAACGTGCCTGCGATCTGAATCGAACGGACCGCAGCAGCAGCCTTGTTCTTCGATTCGACAAATTCCGTTTCCGGAACGGAATCCGCGACAATTCCTGCTCCGGCCTGAACCGATGCCTTCCCGTGCGAGATGACAGCTGTGCGAATGGCGATGGCCAAATCCGCGTTGCCAGAGAAGTCAAAATATCCGATCACACCACCATAGATGCCGCGCCGGGCCACTTCCAATTCGTCAATGATCTCGATCGCGCGTGGCTTGGGAGCTCCTGACAACGTTCCCGCCGGGAAGGTCGCCGCAAGGCAATCCACGGCCGTGACGCCCTCGGCCAACTGTCCCGACACTGTGGAGGAGATGTGCATGATGTGGCTGTATCTCTTGATCTCCATCAGCTCGATCACCTCGACTGTTCCGGGATCGCACACCTTTGCCAGATCATTGCGAGCCAGATCGACGAGCATGACGTGCTCGGAAAGTTCCTTCGGATCCGCCAGCAGTTCCTCCGCCAAGTCGCGATCCTCCCCACGAGTGCGCCCACGCGGACGCGAACCTGCAATGGGGAAGGTGGTCACGGTTCCCTCTTCGAGCCGCATCAAGGTTTCCGGGGATGAACCGACGACGGCGAAGCCTTCTTCCGTACCGTCGGCCAGCTGCAGGCAATACATGTAGGGGCTGGGGTTGACGGTACGAAGGACGCGGTACACGTCCAATGCGTCGGCGGTGCAGTCAATGTCCGCACGCTGCGAGAGCACGACTTGGAAGACCTCACCGTCGCGGATGGCTTCCTTTCCTCGGCGCACGGACTTCTCGAAATCGGCCTGAGATGTACGCAGCACCGGTTCGGCCTCCGCGACCGCCATCCGCCGCATTGCATGCAACGGCTCCGGGCGCTCCAACGCCGCTTCCATTTCGGCAAGCCTGCCACGAGCAGCGTGGTAGGCGCGCTCCACACCGTCTGCGGTGTTGTTCAAGTTGACCGCATTGGAGATGAGCCAGACGGTTCCCTCCTGATGGTCAACAGCAACCATGTCAGTGGTCAAGCACATGACAGCGTCGGGCACGTCGAGCTCCCGAGGCGCTTGGCGGCGCAGCTTCGGTTCCCAGTCGAACAGGGTGTCCCAGCCGAGGGCGCCCACGAGGCCACCGGTGAGTGGGGGCAATCCGGGCAATGCCTCGGTGTGCAAGGCCTCGAGCGCGGAAGACAGCAGTTGCGTCGTCGTCCCCTCGGTTTCCAAACCAAGGGGTACCTGGCCCTCCCAACGCGCCCGGCCGTCGCGGGCGATGAGCTGGGCCAGTGAGCGGACCCCGACGAAGGACCAGCGATTCCACGAACCGTCGTGTTCGGCCGATTCGAGAATGAAGGTTCCCGTCCCCTCGGACAGGCGGCGGAAGATTCCCAAGGGGGCGGGATCGTCGAGAAGCAGCTTTTCGACAACGGGGATGACGCGCCGGTCCCGGGCGAGCTCCGAGAACTCCTCGAGGGAGGGCCAGACGTCGCCCCATGCCAAATGCGCTGGTCCGTCGTGTGCCGTCATACGTCCTCCTCTTCAGTGAATGAAATGTCCCCTCCGGCCAGAAAACAGGTTCGAGTGCCCGTGTGGCAGGCGGCGCCCACCTGTTCAACATGCACCAGAAGGCAGTCGCCATCGCAATCCAACTGGACGCGACGCACGCGCTGAATGTGGCCGGATGTATCTCCCTTGCGCCAATACTCCTGGCGCGAACGCGACCAGAACCAGACTCTGCCCGAGGTGAGCGTACGAGCCAGAGCGACATCGTTCATGTATCCGACCATGAGAACATCGCCATTCTCATGATCCTGAATGACAGCGGCAATCAGGCCAGCGCCATCGAACTTGAGTCGCTCGCGCAACCCCTCGGGCAGTTGATCCCTCATCGAACTTCGAAACCCTCCGAACGCAGATGCTCCTTGACCTGTCCGATGGTCAAGGTGCCAAAGTGAAACACGGAGGCCGCGAGCACCGCATCGGCGCCGGCGCGAACCGCGGCGGAGAAGTCCTCAACCTTGCCCGCACCACCCGAGGCGATCAGGGGCAAGTGAGACACGGCTCGAATATCGGCTGTCATCTCCAAGTCAAAACCGCTTTCGGTGCCATCCGCGTCCATCGAGTTGAGCAGGATCTCTCCCGCTCCAAGCTCCTCGCCGCGCCGAGCCCACTCCAGGGCATCGATTCCGGTGCCTTTCTTGCCCGCGTGGGTGGTGACCTCGTATCCCGACGGTGTCACGGTGTCCCCGGTCACCCGGCGCGCGTCCAGAGACAGCACAATCACCTGGTTCCCGAATTGGTCCGCAATTTCCGTGATCAGTTCAGGTCGGGCCACTGCCGCGCTGTTGATCTCAATCTTGTCCGCACCGGCTTCGAGGAGCATGCGCACGTCCTCGACGGAGCGGATACCGCCACCCACCGTCAGAGGAACGAAAACCTGTTCAGCGGTCTGGCGCACGACGTCCAGCATGGTGCCCCGGCCCTCCTTGGTGGCTGAGACATCAAGGAATGTCAGCTCATCGGCTCGGTCTCGATCATAGATCCGAGCCAGTTCCACCGGATCTCCCGCGTCTCGCAGGCTGCGGAAATTGACCCCTTTGACGACTCGTCCAGCCGAGACGTCCAAGCAGGGGATAACGCGAACGGCGACTGCCATCGTGCTCCTCTCGCTGTGCTCACAGACAGATTACCCCGGATATGCTGATGTCCATGATTTCGTCCAGTTCCGCTCATCGCAGCAATGAATGCAATGTGATCGCCACGCGAAGGGGCAGTGCGGTGCCATCGAGTGACACCGCACGAAACATCGTTGCATTCATCGAGGCAGCTCCCAACAGCCGCGTCGTGATCGCCATTGACGGTCGGTCCGGGGCGGGCAAGACAACTTTGGCCCGACAAATCATTCAAACCACAAGCCTCGCCGTGTGTATGATCGAGGTCGAGTCATTCATCGAGGGATGGAGCGGCCTCGTGAACGGTATCCAGCACATTGCCCAGGCGATTGTGGTCCCGTTCATAGAACGGGGATTCGCCGTTGCACGCGAATGGAACTGGCATGGGGAATGTTGGGGTGGCGAGCGGCGCATCCCACAATCAGGGTCAGCCGCAGTGCTGCTTGTGGTGGGATGTGGATCGTCCAGCCGAGCTCTCGCGCACCACATCGACGCTTCCGTATGGATCGATTGCCCGGAAGAGGTCCGGCGTTCCAGAGTGACGTCCCGCGAAGGAGATCCTTCTCTCTGGTGGCGTCTATGGTCCGAGCAGGAGGACACTCTACTCACCGATTACGACTCCGCCAGCCACGCGACTTGGCGCATTCAGCGGATCTAGTCGAGTATTCCCAGAATGTCGACGACGGCCACCCGGTCACCGTCGCCCGCTGCCATCGCGCTGGGTATCAACACCAGTACCCGGGAGCCGACGTGCTGGTCCGTGAGGCCGATGTGCAGGCCCTCCATCAGATCGATGTTATCCACTGAGACGGGGCCTTCACCATTCCACGTGCTGTCGAGGACAGTACCGTTCTCGTCAGCGATCACGTACTGAATGGCCAGCGCGTCTTCTTCCATGACTTGTGCCCCGTTGCCCTCGATGAGAGGCACCACCGCCAGCTCGGGAATGGCTCCCCCTCCGCTGAGGATGGCTGGGCCACCGCCATCGGCGAGGTCGATCTCGGGTAGGCCTGCAGGCGGAGAGGTCGGTGCTGGCGCCGGTTCACCGTGGGCGATTGAACTGAGAACATCGACGACGATGAGCTCGGCGGCCGCATTTCCCGCGATGAGGCCGGGACGGGTTATCAGAAGTCGGCTACCCTCGTGAGCACCAACGATCTGGTCGGCCAGCTCCCCCATCCCTTCGTCATTCGCGGTCGTGACCCTGAGGTCGCCCGTGTCATAGGAATCTATGATCTCCCCGGTTCGCGAGTCAAAGGACGTGGCTCGCAGCACAACGGGGCCACCCTCGACGATCCGGGCGCCCTGCCCCTCGACGAGGGTTTGAGTGGAGACCTCGTCGGCGACTCGGGTGCCTGTGACCGAGATGGTCACGGGCGCACCGAGCTCACCGTTGACGGTCACGTCCAGGTTCTCGGACGAATCCGAACACCCCGTCAATGCCGTGAGCGCGATGCACAGCACCGCCAGCCACTTCCTCACTCATCCATCTCCGCAATCAAGGCTTCGGCCTGCGCATCGACAGTGGCGAAGGGATCCTTGAGCACAACGGTACGCGCACCGCGAGCTTCCATCAGCCTCAGGTTCATCCAGTCGGCCATGTAATCGCGGCGCTTCTCCTGCGCCTTGCGTACAAACTCCCCGCGGATCTTGGCACGGGTCGTCTGCGGCGGACAATCCTTGGCTCGTTCGGCCATACCCTCCGGCAACAGAGTCCGCAGCAACCCCGAGGCTTCCATCGAGCCGCGCAGCCCCGCCGCCGTGATGTCGTGGTAGGCCAGATTGAGACGGGCAATGCGTGGATCATCCAGTGACAGCCCGCCACGCTCCTGGTAGCGCTGAATCAGACTCAGTTTGGCAGCCCAGTCGATCTCGCGTGAAATCGTGGAGAAATCCTGTGCCTCGACGGCGTCGATGACGCGTCCCCACAGGTCGAGCAGATGGGCGCGCAGCTCGTCCACCACGTAGCCCTTACGATCGAAATGGTTGAGTACCGCGTCACGTACACGCCGCTGGATATCGATGGGTGTCGTGGTGCCACCTGCCGCGAGCTCCAGTGGTGCCTTACCGCTCAGCTCCTTGCTCGTGGCGCGAATGGCCGCCATGGGGTCGGCGAGGCTCAGGTTGGGCAGAATGCCGCCGTCCTCGATCATGATGAGGACGGCCTCGGTGGCCGCAATCTTGAGTGCCGTCGTCGCCTGGGCAACATTGGTATCCCCGACGATCACGTGCATGCGCCGGTAGAGCTCCGCGTCGCCGTGGGGTTCGTCGCGGGTATTGATCATGGGACGTGACCGCGTGGAGGCGGAGGATATGGCATCCCACATCTGATCGGCTCGCTGCGAAAACTCGTAGCGGACCGCGCCGTCGTCGCCGCTGGCCAGATGACCGGCACCCACGATGATCTGACGGGTCACGAAGTAGGGCAGCATGGTGGAGATTCGGGCACGATAGTCCGGGCGCCGCCGTACGAGGTAGTTTTCGTGGCAACCGAACGAATTGCCCTGCGCATCCAGATTGTTACGGAACAGATGAATGCGACCGGGCACACCCTTCTTGCCAAGATCCGCGTTGGCTTGTTCGGCCAGATCGGCGAACAGCAGGTCTCCGGCGCGGTCATTGGCCAGAAGATCCATGACGGAGTCACATTCGGCCGTGGCATATTCGGGATGGGAGCCGACATCCAAGTAGAGCCGGGCACCGTTTCCAAGGAATGTGTTGGTGGAACGGCCCATTTCGATGACAGGATGGAAAAGAACTTGGGCAGCTTCTTCAGGATCAAGCGGAGGGATACCACCCTGAGTTGATGCACAGGTGAGGCCGAATTCGGTCTCAATGCCCATCACACGGCGTGGAATCACTGGCCACCCTTTTGCACGAATCCTTGCACGAATGCCGAGGCATTCGATTCGAGAACGGAGTCGATTTCATCGAGCAGCGAATCCACCTCGTTGACCTGGGCCTGTGCCTGCGGCAGCTCGACCTCGCTCGCCTCCTCGGTCTGGCGGCGATGCTGTGCAAATTCCTGACTGGACATGTGTTCTCCTTATCGCAAATCTTGATTCCTCGCGCGGGTCGAATCGACTCGCCGCGCAACTACTTCGCGCTTGTGAGGCGAATGAGGAAGTCCTCCACTGAGGTCGCTCCCTCGAGGATGTCTCCCACCAGGGCGGAGGTCGCTCTGGCAGGACGAGTGGTTGGCAAGCGTACGAGGTCGCGGTATCCGGGAACGTCCAGAACGATTCCGTCCCAGCCGGCAGCGGCCACGTTGTCGGGAAAGCGCTCGATCAACCCTCCACGGAGATAGGCGCGGGTCGACTCGGGTGCGTGCTGCGCCGCGTAGGCGACCTCGGCTTGGGAGAAGACGCGCTCGATTGTGCCAGCTGCATCGAGACGAGAGACGATCGAGCGGTCTGGGCGTAGATCGTGCCATTGCAGATCCAGAGCACGGAGCTTGTCGTTGTCCCACGTGAACCCGCCGCGCTGACGCATGCCCTCCAACAATTGGTACTTGGCGACCCACTCCACCTGTCCTGAAGCCGAGAAGATGTCGCCACGCAGCATGTCGATGACCTGCTGCCAGCGTGTGAGAATCTCGTCCGTGTCGAAGTCGGGCTCACCGCGCCGTTCGATTGCATCGCGGATGACATCCAGATACACCTGTTGAATGTCCAAAGCGGTCTTCGAGGAGCCGTCGTGCATGTCGACGGCGGTGCGCAGTGTCGGATCGTGGGAAATCCTCCACGTCGCATCGACCGCGTCATCGAGCATGAGCGACTCAAGGTCCAACGGAATGTCACCAGTCTCCAGCAGCCAGAGCACGAGCGAGGTGGTGCCAACCTTCAACAGGTTGGAAACGTCGAACAAGTTGGCATCTCCACCAATGACGTGCAGACGACGCCACACATCCGCATCCGCGTGTGGTTCATCACGGGTATTGATGATTGGGCGATTGAAGGTGGTCTCGAGGCCAACATCATTCTCCACATAGTCGGCGCGCTGGGAGATCTGGAATCCCGGTACCTCGCTTCGCTGTCCCAGTCCGACACGTCCTGCTCCGCAGATGACGGGGCGCGACACGAAGAATGGCGTCAGATAGCGGATGACGTCGATGAACGCAACCTCGCGACGCATCAGGTAGTTCTCGTGCGAGCCGTACGAGGCACCCTTGCCGTCCACATTGTTCTTGTAAATGACGACTTCGCGGCCCTGTTTGCGCAGCAGCGCCATCGCTTCGGCCATGATGTGCTCTCCCGCACGGTCCCACAAAACGGCCTCGCGGGGGTTTGCCGTCTCGGGCGAGGAGTACTCCGGGTGCGCATGATCCACGTAGAGACGGGCACCATTGGTGAGCACGGCGTTGGCGGCGCGGGCGCGCATCATCTCGCCGTTGGAGGGCCGGGCAAGATGCTGAAGCCGTGCGCCCATACGAGCTTTCTGGGCGCCGTCGTCTCCGGAAGGAGCCAACCGGTTCGGGTCGTCAGTGAGCTGCGAGGGATGCGCCGATGCCCGCTCCAAGCGATAACCCCGGGCATCGTTGAGTGGATCCTCCCCGTGGAAGTCCCACTTGATGGGGGCCGCGCCGCCACTGGCTGAGCCGGCGGCACCGTAGGCCTCAACGACATGCGAGGACAGTGCGACGGGGTTCGCATAGGGTTCGGCCGGTTCGAGAATCCCGAACTCGGTCTCCATACCGATGATTCGCTTGGCAGTCATAGAATCCCCTCGGGTACGATGTCGTCCCATTCCTGTACCGTGCGCGTACGCGGCTGCTTCTCGGCCACGGTGACCGCGATGTCCTTGCGTCCGAGCGGACGAACCATTGTCACCCGTTCGCCTCGCGAGCGTCCGTTGACACGTGCCCACTCATCCGGATTGGTGATGGTGGCAAGTTCCTCATTCTCGCGGGTCTCCTCGCGGACTGCTGCCACGATGTGTTTCTCGGACAGGCCACGCTGACCGGTTGCCAACAGGTCCTTGATGGCAAGTTTCTTGGCACGATCAACAATGGCCGCAAGCATTGCGCCGGAGACGAAGTCGCCGATGTAGAGGACTTCCTTCTCCCCATCGGCGTAGTAGACCTCAACGTATTCATTCTCCGGGGTGTGTGCGAACAGGGCGTTCACTGCAATTCTGCGCAGCTCTCGAACGGCTTCCTCCGAGGAGCCGTAGCGGGCAACCTCGTCCTTGTGAATCGGAAGATTCGCCGTCAGGTAACGAGCCAGAATATCCAAGCAACCGTCGTAGCCGGGACGCTCGATACGGATCTTCACGTCGAGGCGGCCCGGGCGCAGGATGGCCGGATCAATCATGTCCTCGCGATTGGAAGCGCCGATGACGATGACATTGTCGAGCTGCTCCACACCGTCGATCTCGGCAAGAAGCTGCGGTACCACCGTTGTCTCGACATCCGAGGAGATTCCGGAACCACGTGTGCGGAACAGTGCTTCCATCTCGTCGAAGAAGATGACCACAGGAATGCCGTGCGCAGCCCGATCGCGAGCGCGCGAGAAGATTTCGCGAATCTGGCGTTCGGTTTCGCCCACGTACTTGTCCAGGAGCTGAGGACCCTTGATGTTCAGGAAGTAGGAGCGGGCGGTTGCCTGGCCCGCACGGTCTGCGGCATTGCGCGCGAGCGAGGTGGCCACGGCCTTCGCTATGAGAGTCTTTCCGCATCCGGGTGGGCCGTAGAGCAGCACGCCCTTGGGCGGCTTGAGCCCGTGCTCGCGGTACAGCTCCGGTTGCTCAAACGGAAGCTCGACGGTGTCCTTGATCTGTTCGATCTGTGGTTTGAGTCCGCCGATGTCCTCGTAGGAGACGTCGGGGATCTCTTCGAGAAGCAGGTGCTCGACGTCCGGACGCTCCACATGTTCCAGAATGAAGCCGTTGCGCAGGTCTGCGAGCACGGTGTCCCCCACACGCAGGCGATCGGGGTCGAGGCGGCCCGCAATGTGCAGGATGCGCGACTCGTCCGAATGAATCTTCACGAGAACGCGGCGCGGATCAACCACCAATTCGATCGAGACGATGGTGCCGGTGTCTTCGTAGCCGGCAACTCCGACAACCACGAGTTGCTCGTTCAGGCGCAGTTCCTGTCCGGCACGCAATGTGTTGATGTCCACCCGGGAAGCTGCCGCAAGATTCATCTTTCTTCCGCCGACGAGGGCGTCAACGGAATGGTCTTCATGGCGCGCCGCCAAGAAAGTGGCGAAAGAAGCCGGTGGACGCGATAGGGAATCGAGCTGCTCACCCAGATCACGAATTCGATCGCGGGCAGAGACAAGCGACGAGGCAAGTCGCTCATTCTTCTCCTCAAGGGAAATAACTTGCTGGCGCAGCTCATACAGCTCGCCGGGACCAGTCTGGGACATCGCGGCCTTTCTTTGACTACCTGCTCACTCTAGTGCACGAGCCCAACACGGGCATCGTGGCTTCCATGACAGATGAACCAAATTCACATCGCCGCGAACGGAGACCTGGGTGAAGAGGAGCCGTGGGCCATCGGCAACTACCTCAGTACCGCTTCCGCCTCTCTGACCTCGAAGGGCGCGCTCACCGACGATGCCGTGGCGGTTCCCACAATCGGGTAGGTAGATCCTTGTACCGTGAACGACGCCGACCATTCAATAGTCAGCCCCACCTGAATGTTCGTTCCGGCTTTTCGGTAGCTGTGCGTGACATCGCCGTTCGGCCACGTCCCTCCCGGCCCCACTGAAAGTATCGCTGGACTACCGTCTCCAGGGCTCCACGTATAGCCAACGGGAACCAGATGAACAGCCACCGGAGATCCGAGCACGACGAGCTGCCTGTCATGGGCGAAAGCATCAGTGGAGAAAAAGACCGGTTTGTTGACATAGACCCATCCTCGGTTGGGACTGAGCGAAACATTGCCTGCTTCCGCAACCAAACGTTGTACATCGGACATCGAAATCAACGTGGCGGGATCCGCCTGTGCCACTTCTGGAACGGCCGGAGCAACGGGATCAAGCGCATCCAAGAACGAAACCTCATCAATACCCGAATTCGCCAAATGAGGCGCACTCATATCAGGCGGAGGAAGCTGTTCGATGTAGTTGTGAATCGATCCAGACGGGCCAACGCTGTGGGTGGAGTCAGTTGGGTAACTCGAAAGTTCTGCAGACCAGTCGCCTCGGATAGAGATCTCTGATCCGACAAACTCGCTCTCCCACGCAATTGTAGAATCTGTTCCACCTATAACAGCTGACACGATTCCCATATTGCATATTGAGAAAAGAGCAAACGTTAGCGTCTTGAATAAGCGTGTCAACGCGGCTCTTCACTTTCTCTGAAAGATTCGCTTGACGAAGCTTCCACAGTATCAATAGTCCAACTGTCAGAGAAAGTCACGATGAAAGCTACGATCAACTTTTCTGCGGGTGCCGTTTCAGCCCTACCATCGCCACCATGGAACTCATATGAGTCTTTCTGCACTGCTAGTTCGACCTGGAACCTAGAAGGGTTGTCTTGGACCAACCACTGTTGACTCTGGTGGATCGTCACCTCGGGCATACTGGTCCACCAACCACCTTGATCATAAAGTTCATTAACCGAAGAAATATAAGATTTACAACCTTTACAATCTTCCCCCGACATCGCTTCCAGCTCGGAGGTATCACCACTCGCAGCGGCGTATACCGTCAATCTCAAGAAGTACTCGGCAGCGGCCACGGCGCCAGCTTCATCAGCGTTGTCCATTGCGGCCGGGCGCTCGGGAGGCTCGATACCCGTGGGTCGAGAGGAAGGTGCGCCGCCCGTACTCGCCGACACCGTACTCGGACTCGGGTCCCCCTCTGTTTCCGAAACACATCCACTGACCGCGACAACGAGAGCAAGAGCTCCAATTGCAGCCTGAACACCTGATCGGCCCTTCAGTCTCATGGTCGCTCCACTCTTGTCCTTGATCCCTGCAAAATATTCGGCTAATAGCCGACCGTAACAAGACGGCTCCCAAAGCGCAGGAAGAATCAACAAGCTGTGGAAAACGATTTGTCGGACTCCCCCTCAGCCTCGTCATCTCCGCTCATTCCTGCCTTCTCCTTTCACATTCATTTCTCATTCATTTACGACGTGTCTCGATTTTTCCCGAGACTCATGACGACGAACACCGATCAGCGCTCCACTCGCACGATAAAAGGCGAAGCCGCCTGCATGGTGCGCAATCGTGATCTCATCCCGATGAATCACCTCGTGATGATGGAAACAGAGGAGAACAGCGTTGTCCACGACGGTCCTGCCCTTCTGCTCCCATTCCTGCGCATGATGGATCTCGCACATCTCCAGGCCTCGATCACATCCCGGAAAACGGCAGCTTCGGTCCCGAACATGAACGGCGCGCGTTTGTGTGATACTGAATGTTCGTTGCGCATGCGAAGCATCAAGTGGTTCACCGCGAGCGCTGAGCACCACTCGAACCAAGCTTGAATCGCAAAGAAGTTGAGACAGCTTCGAGGGAATGAGCGGCGTGCCGTCCTCCAGCCGAGCTGGTTCGAAGCCCTCGATCATGGACTGATCCGTTCCCGCTCGGATGGTGGAAAGAACTCCACCCAGTTGCTCCGCCACTTCGGATCGGCCAGCCAGGCAACTCCCCTGCCGACCAAGACCGGCACCGCTCTGGTAACACCCGACATGTGGCGAATAGCCATCGTTCCCGACGTACCCGGCATCGTGTCCTGGACTACCCCCAGAACCTTCACGCACCAAGGATCGTCGTTCCAGTTCCTCGAGATTTCTGCAGCCCTGCTCGATTGCCCTCTCCGTCTGCACAAGGGTTCCGAGTGGTACTTGAACCGAGATCTGGAAGCGTAAGGGCCGCAGAGACTGCTTCTCACCGACACCGGCTAGATGTCCGGCCCCGACTCCGCGAACGCGCCCGGCACCTTCAACCTCGCCACTACCCACAGTGCTGCCCCTTTCGATGTCCCCGCCCGCATCGCCCGTGTTTCTCACCGCAGCCGACGAGGACTCAAGGAGATCGACAAGAGCCTGAGCCCGCCGCTGGTCCTGACCACGCGTATCATCGGCCGAAGGAACACCGATCATCGCTCGAAGTGCGCGATCGAGTATCAGCCCGTTGAGGGAGGTGAACCAGCCGTGGACGGCGACGCCGTCGTCCTCTTTGTAGATGCTCAGCCGCTCCTTGCGGGACTCCCGCCGTGCCTCCTGCTCCGCCTTCAACGGCGCGTTCCTTATGATCCAAGCACGTACACTCTTCTGAAACATCGTCAACGGTTCGCGCAGTGCCCGTTCCAGCAGCTCCGCCTCGCAACGTGACGCCTTCTCCTTTAGCGCGTCCTCACGAATGTTCCGGGTCAGCACATCGAGGTATTCAGCCGAAATCTGCCCCGCGTGAATTGCTTTGCCGAACAACGGATACGGACCAGCAACTGCTTCGGCTCTCTGTATCTCCTTCCGCGACGTTTCCCGCGACTGCCCACCGCCCTTCTCCACCAGCTCGAACACCGTCCGGTGCGTTCCCGGGATCTTCACCGACCCCAGCGGAACGGGCTCATTGTCCGCTTTCTGCAACTGCCCGATCCGTGCCAATGCCGCCGATTTCAAGCCGGCCAGCCGCGTCTGCACGAGCGAAAGCCGTTCGACAGCCGCAACACATTCGAGGACAGTCATGTCCGCAACCGATATTTCACCGCACATTTCAACCAGTACTGCAATGCGTTCGAGTGGTTCAGCTCCGGCCCACGTCGCATTCGCCCGCACTGCAACCTGCGACACCGAATCACCTTCGGATGTCTCCGGCAGTCGGTCGAGCTCGAGCACAGTCTGCGCACTCACCGCGTTCACCTCCTTCCATCCCACAACCATATTCGAATGATTGTTCGATACTTCAAGAGTAGAACACGCCTCCGACACGTTTGAGGAGATTCTTCAAACGCGAGACCGACGACGAACCAGCACAGCCAAGACCTTGGTTCCGAACCGTTTGACACCGGCCCAACCCATCGCCCACGAACGCGAGGGACATCCCCAGCGCCCGGCGACGATGGGTCCGAACCCACTGCACGGCAGACCTCTCAATGGAAAGCAACTCTCGGGTCAGCTCTCGCCTGAAACAGTGATCCCCGCAGGTCAGAGGTGCAGCCAAGTTGTGCGAATCTGGATGAGTGCGCAGGTGGGCGAATCCTACGAGTCGACCGTTGTGCCGGCATCGAAAACCACTTGCACGGTGAGATGACGCTGGGCGATGGCATCGTCCGGCCGAGAAGTCCGCGACTCGGCGACCCTTCCTTCATCAAAACTCATCGCCTGTCTCGCCTCATCGTTCGTACACGGTAGCGCATCCCGTCCTTGGTTGCTCAACTCGAATTCTCCCGCATCCCCCGGTCGGGCTATCGCCAAATTGGTTGACATACCCCGGTCTGTTGGAGATTCGAACGCAACCGAATGCTCATGACGAACGAGAGTCGTGGTTCCCGCCCGCGTCTACTCCACAGCTTTTTTGGGTTCTTCTTCGGCAGGCTGTTTGGAACCAGGCGTTCCGAGATCCCGCGAATCCCTCGCATCCCGCTCCTTCAGTTCCGCCTCGATCCTTTTGCGCACCTCGTTGCCGTGGTGCCCTCCTTGGGAGTCGCCCGTTTCCTCGACGTCGGCACGATGGGCAACATCCCGGCGTACCCTGCGTAGCTTCTTCGGCGATATTGTTCGCTCGCCCAGATCCTCGGACCATCCTTCTCCATCCGCGGCCCACGCCGGAGCCTCCGAGTATGCGGCCTTCGCCGGCCTGCGCGAGGGAACCAGCGGATTCGAGGAACCGGCCAGCTTCCGCGCCACCACGAGGAATCCCGTATGTCCGATCATCCGATGATCCGGGCGCACGGCCAGCCCCTCAAGATGCCACGTCCGCACGAGGGTCTCGGACGCTGTCGGCTCGGTGAACGACTCGCTCGCACGGAGGTCCTCAACGAAGCGGGACATCTGGGTCGTCGTCGCTACATAAACGAGGACCACCCCACCGGGCCGCAACGCATACGCGGCCGAATCAATGATCTCCCATGGAGCAAGCATGTCCAAGATGACGTGGTCCAACGAACCGGGCTCCAGATCATCGAGGACGGCATCGGCGTCGCCAATCGCAATGTCCCACGGCGGCAGATCCTCGCCGTACCAGGATTCGACGTTGCCCTTGGCGATCTCGGCGAATTCCGCGCGGCGCTCGGCCGAGAGCAGATGCCCGTTCGCACCGGTTGCACCCAGCAACGAGAGCGAGAGCGCACCGGAACCCAGACCCGCCTCGAAAACACGCGCACCCGGGAACACGTCAGCCATGTGAACGATCTGCGCGGCGTCCTTCGGGTAAACGACCGTGGCTCCTCGCGGCATCGACAGAACATAGTCGGATACCAAGGGCCGCAGCACCAGGAACCTGCGCCCGCCCTCCGTTTCGATGACCGTGCCCTCCTCGGCTCCGATGATCAATGAATGCCGGAAGGAACCGCGGGTGGACTGAAAATAGCCGTCCCGAGTCAGAGAAATCGTGTACTGCCTCCCCTTGGGGTCGGTCAGCTGGACGCGCTCACCCGCGCGGAAGGGGCCGCGCCTGCGGTCTCCGATACTCTCGCTCATGGGAATCCATCCTAGTGGACCGTGCCGACAAGTTTTCGCTTCGGGATCAGGACGACGGCGAGGGCGCGTACGTTTGCCGCGCGTGTCAGTTTCGTCCTCCGACGTGGTTCACATGTGAGGTCCACGCATCCTCGCCCACACCTCTCCCGAATCAGCTCTCCCCCATCGCCGATTCAATGGCCTGCCCCATCGGCCCAACCATTTCTCCCGTGAAGGTGCTTGTCAGATGGTTCGAATCACGATAGACGAGGACGTCATCGAGGACCGGGAGGCACAGCTCATCGTCGCACATGTAGTCGTTGAGGCTTGCCCACGAGTCACCCGCGCGCAGCACCGTTTCCTCCTCCATCGCCTTCTTCTCACTGTTGATTGCCCTGGACCGATCGGCTGCACACACACTCTGGTCATCCACATTCGCGGACAGGCAAGTGGCCGGTACAAAACCGAGGTTTGGCGTGTCCGTCAGCACGAGAACCGGTGCCGACACCCGATCCAAGGTGCGCCGAGTCCCGTCCATCCACGCATCGGTGACGGACCGACCCTGGTGTTCGAAATTGAATCGTTCCCGGTTGGACATGATGACAAGGGCAGGCTTCGACTCCTCGATTCGCTCCAGTGCTTTCTCGCGCCACTCATCACATTCGGTGAAGGGCACGCCTTGACGAAGCACGGTGACGTCAACGGAGGGGCATGCGTTCTTCGTTTGCACCTCCACGGAGTAACCGGCAGCTTCGGCATAACCCTGTACCGCCGGAAACCACTGGGCGGCATGGGAATCGCCGAAGAGCACAATGCGGGGAGCGTCCTCATCGCCGAATACACAGTCCGAGGGGTCTGAAGTACCAGAGGAAAGGTTACAACCATTGGTGTGTATGGGAACCAAATCAGCAGCAGCTTCCCGCAGTGTCGGGCGCATGTTACTGGGAATGGCCAAGAGCTCGTGGGGCGGGGGAACGACCGGGGAAAACTCGGGGGCGACGACGCCGCCGTCCTGCGGCCGTGCATCCGCAGCAGCTTGAGCCCCGGTCGCCAGTACCAAACACCCAAGCGATCCCGCGGCCGCGGTCAGGAACACCCGGCGCCTGGAAACGCGCACAACCCATGGGGAACTGCGGAATGGCTGCTCAATGAACCGGTAGCTCAGCCAGGCAAGTGGAACAGCCGCTGCCGCGAGGCCAAGGCCGACCGGCAGCGGGAGTGCTGCCCGAAAACCGGTAGCCGCTTGCGGAAGCATCAGCAACGGCCAGTGCACAAGGTAGAGCGAGTATGAGATGACGCCGAGGAACTGGAAAGGTCGCGTGGAAAGAAGCGCCGCGGGACCGTGGTTTCCCCGGTACGCACCGCCGATGATCACAGCTGCCGCCGCCAGAACCGGCAGCGCCGCATGGTAGCCGGGGAACGGGGTGGCCGAACCGAACAACATCACGGCTGCGGCAATGCCGAGTATCCCGGTCCACGCGAGAACGTCCGCAAGCCAGTTCGGTATCCGGGAAGTACCCGTGCGCAGTGCAAAGGCCACCAAGCCTCCCACGCCGAGTTCCCAGGTCCGTGAGGGCAACAGGAAGAAGGCTTCGGGCTGGGAAACCTCTGTCATGTGTATCGCATATGCGAACGAGGCCAGAACCAGGGCCAGAACCATTGCGAAGAGAATCTTCCGGCTCCTGCGGGCCACCAGGAATCCCAGCATGAGAAACAACGGCCACAGCAGATAGAACTGTTCTTCGATTCCCAGAGACCAATAGTGCTGGAAAAGAGACGGGGTCTCCTCGGCCAGATAGTTCGTTCCATCAAAGGCGAAGAGGAAATTGGGAACATAAAGCGCCGTCGCGACTGCACCTCGCCGAACCTCATCCATGAGGATGGGTGGATACAACAGCGCCGCACCTGTCAGTGACAACGCCAGGACGGCGAACGAGGCCGGTAGAATGCGCCGGATTCTCTTCGCATAGAAGCTCGCGAAACGAATCCGGCCATGACGCTCCAGCTGCGAAAGCAGGTGGGTCGTGATGAGAAAACCTGAGATGACAAAGAAGATGTCAACGCCCACATACCCGCCCGCAACTGCGGGAACACCCGCGTGGTAAAGCAACACGGCGACGACGGCGATCGCACGCAACCCTTGGATATCCTTGCGAAAACCCTCCGAGGAAGACTTACTGTGCATGTCGGCAACTTACCATCACGTCTTGGGGGTTCTGATGACAATACGCATCCCGAGATGGGTGGCGAACCGATGGATCATCTGATCTTTCTGGTTCTCGCGTTGGTTCGCTCCGGTGACGCATCGGTTCGCATCGGTTCACATCAGAAAGTTTTTCACGGCCATTTTGTGTCGGAGCGACGTTGTACGGTTGAGGCATGAGTTTCCACGCCGCACTTTCACCTTCACGAACCAAGGACTTCAAGCAGTGCCCGCTGCTGTTCCGGCTTCGGAGCGTCGATCGCATGCCCGAGCCACCATCGGTTGAGGCATTGCGAGGCACCCTGGTGCATTCCGTTCTGGAGAAAATTTTCGACGTGCCAGCCTCCGAACGCACCGAACAGCATGCGCAGGACATTCTCGAACCCCAGTGGGAAACACATCTGGAAAAGAAGCCAGAGGATGCCGAATTGTTCGACGGCGCCGCCGCCATCGAATCGTGGCTGGGTTCCGCCCGCGTTCTGATCGGAAACTACTTCAAGATGGAGAACCCCCAGTTTCTCCAGCCTGCGGCGCGCGAATCGTTCGTCAATGCGACGTTGCCCTCCGGACTGCACATCCGAGGCATCATTGATCGTCTGGACGAGGCCCCCAACGGTGCCCTGCGAGTCGTTGATTACAAGACCGGAAAGTCCCCCAACCCTCGTTTCCAAGGGGAAGCTGTTTTCCAAATGCGCTTCTATGCCGCAGCACTGGTTCTCTCGGGAAAGAATCTGCCGGCTCGTACACAGCTCATTTACCTCAAGGACGGGCGAACCCTCACCTACGATCCCGTCCCAGCAGATGTGGACGCCATAGGAATGGAACTGGATTCCGCCTGGTCCGCCATCGAGGAACGCTTGGACACCGGACAGTTCGAGGCAAAGACTTCCCCGCTGTGCAACTGGTGCCACTTCCAGCAGATCTGCCCTGCCTACGGCGGAGAGACCCCTCCGATGGACATGGAGGGCGCCACGAAACTCCGCACGGCAAAGGCTTCTGCATAGCCCCGGGCGTCGTCAAACCTTCACGCCACGGCTTGGTTCCTCAGACCTGGCTGCCCCGCAGGATTGAGGACATCTTCTTTCCTCGTGCAAGCTCATCAACCAATTTGTCCATGTAGCGAATCTTCTGCATGGTGGGATCTTCGATGTCCTCAACTCTGTAGCCGCAGATGACGCCCTTGATCAGCGAGGTGTTCGGGTTCATCTCGGGTGCTTGGGCAAAGAAGGTCTCCAGATCGACCTCGTCAGCAATCACCTTCTCCAGACCGGTCTCGTCATAACCGGTGAGCCAGGAGAGGACCTGATCCAGCTCGTCCTTTCCGTGCCCCTTCTTCTCCACCTTGGTGAGATACATCGGGTATATGGAGGCAAAGGTCATCGCAAAGACTCGCTTGTAATTGTGTGCCATGGGATCATTCCTCTCCTTGATCACTGCGAATTGTATCGCCAAGGCGATCTCCTGGAAATAGTTCGGTGGTGGGAGAATCAATTCTCCCACCACCGAAGATGCGGCGCGAGGCATCACGCGACCTGCGGAGCTCTGTTCGGCTAGGCGATGGCGACCGGCCTGAACATCGAGCCGGTCGCTCCCTTGACTTTCGGAGGAAGGCCGATGAACAGGAACTCCGTGCAATCATCTTGAGAGAGCTCCTCGAGGATCATGTTCTCCATGATGTGAATCCCGTTTTCGATCAGAAGATGCTCGTGGACCGGATGCGGATTGCCGGGCACGGTTGAGGGCTGCACTTCGACCGTCGACGTGTCTCCGCCAACCGCGCGGATGCCGGCGGCGGAGAGTTTCTTGGCGATCTCCAGGGTGATGCCACCCCCGTCGTATTCGTTGTTGAACGCCTGCGTGTCCTGCCAGTAGGCACCCGACCCCGAGCGGAACAGCACCACATCGTCCTTCTGGATCGTGATACCACGATCCTTCACGTAGGCGTCGAACATTTCCACCGTGAACGCCTCCCCCTTGCGCAGGGTGTGACCCACATACTTCGCGGAATCGATGAATACACCTCGGGTGATGAACGTCGGAAGCTCGGATGCCGAACCCTTCAGCGGTCCGAAATCACCGAGATCCGTGGCGGCCTTGCCAACGTGCCAGTGCTGATCCTGTCCGGTCACGGTGTGTCCGAGGGCATCAATGTGCGTGCCCGAATGCGTGGTGCCCATGACCAAGTCGGAGATCAGGCTGATTGGCGGATCGTTGGGGTCCGGAAAAGCCTTCGACTTCTGGTTCTTCACACCTTGCGGCGTGCGATAGGTCAGAACCTGAAACGCGGGATGCCCATCCCACAGCGGCATGCCCGCCTCGCGTACCCCTTCCAGATCGTAGACCTTTCCCCGTGCCGGAATTTTGAGATAGTCGAGAATTTGAGAGTTTTCAGTAGACATCTTTGTCTCCATTCCTGATGGGCACGGCCGCTCGGCCACACCGCATTTTCATCAATTGAGCCAGGCAGGGAACGAACGAATTCCCGCAGGTCAGCTGGTTGTCATGCTCGATGACACATAACCACACTATCCAAGTTCCCCATAAGGGTCTACTCTTTTAACAAAGATTCCCAAATTATCACACGATGTGCGATATTTTCAGTAGTGTGGAGAGCGCCAAGCCACCCACCGGATACCCAAGGCAATTGAGACCCATGAACAACAATGAACCGCTCATTCCCGCTCAACGCCGCGAGCACCTCATCAGGCTCTTGCGTGCGGAAGGCGTCCTGAGCGTCCGGCAACTAACCGAGCATCTCGGTGTTTCTCACATGACAGTCAGAAGAGACATCGCGGAACTGGAGAAGGAGGGCCGAGCCAGCTCGATTCCCGGCGGGGTACAACTGCCCGGAAACTTCCGAATCGAGCCGACGTTCACGGACAAGGCGCGCACGGACACCGCGGAAAAGAACGGCATTGCCGCTGGGATACAGACGTTGCTTGAAGACGACATGGTCATCTATCTGGATGCGGGCACCACCACCGGTGCTCTCATCCCTCATATTCTGCAACGCTCGAACATGATCATCGTGACCAATGACTTCGTCATCGTCGACCGCCTTCTGACCAGCACCACGAACCACGTGCTCCACACCGGAGGAAGGGTGGAGGCCATCAACAGGTCCACCGTTGGCCCTTTCGCGGCCACGATGTTGCGAGCGATCAATGTCGACATCGCATTCATCAGTACCAGCTCGTGGGACCTCATCCACGGCATCACAACGCCTCACGAAGGAAAGATCGAGGTGAAGCACGCGGCAATGACGTCCGCGGCGTCATCCATCCTTCTCGCGACAAGCTCCAAATACGGCAAGTACGCCATGTACAAGATCGCATCCCTCCAAGAATTCGACACCGTCGTCTCCGACACTCACCTTCCCGAGTCAACCACCACGAACCTGCGGGATCTCGGAATCAACATTCGTCTCTTCGACCCGATTGCCGACGTCGACGCCGAGTCACCCGTCCAGCCATCTCCGAGAACCCTGCAATGAAGCACGAGAGGCCATCATGAAAGCCATCAAGTTCGAGACAACCGGACTCGCCCATGCCGTCGAGGTCCCCATTCCCCGGCCATCACCGGGCAACGTCGTCATAAGGGTGACATCCACCGGCGTGTGCGGCTCCGATCTCTCGGCGCTGCGAGGCACCCACCTGTTTCGCAAGCCCCCTCTCCTGTCCGGACACGAGGGTGGTGGCATCGTCGTCGAAATCGCCGATGACGTCACCGAAACCGCCGTTGGGGATCGAGTCGCGATCGACCCGCAAAAACCTTGCGGGCAATGTGAGCTCTGCGTGACCGGCCAATACCATTTGTGCCCGAACAAAGTCATGCTGGGAGTACCCGAGTGGGACGGATGCTTTGCCGACTTCGTCGAAGTTCCCGAGTACACGCTCGTTCCCGCGCCCGCTACCGTTCCGGACGAATACCTGGCGCTGGCCGAACCCATCGCGGTGGCCGCACACGCGGTTCGGCGCACCGACGCCGTTCAACGGGACACGGCGCTGGTACTGGGCGGGGGCACCATCGGCTCACTGATCACCCGGGTGCTCTCGGACGGTGGATCGCGCGTCACGGTCAGCGAGCCCCGCAAGTTTCTTCAAGACACTCTGTGTAGGTTGGGCGCCAGCGACGTGGTGACCCCCGCCGAACTCCCCGCCGAACTCTTCGATGTCGTCTTCATCGTCGCGGGCGTCGATGTATTGATCGAGCAGGCCTTCTCCCACTGCAAACCCGGCGGCACCATCGTCCAGGTGGCCGTCTTCGACCGCGAGGTGCCCATCCATGTCGGCAAACTACAGGTGGCCGAACAGTCCTTCATCGGCACCGCCACATACCAGAAGCAAGATTTCGAAACGGCTCTCGCGATTCTCGATCGTCACCGCGACATCCCCGAGCTCGTCGTCTCACGAATCGTGGGAATGGAAGAAGGCGCAGAGCTCATAACTTCCATGGCCGCGAATGGGCCCGGGGACATCCTCAAACTCCTCATCATTCCGTGAACTACTCAATCCTCCATGAACCCGTTGTCCACTCCATCTTCAAACAACGCGAAAGGGGCCATCATGCGCGGCGCAGTAGCCGATGACTTCACAGGAGCAACCGATCTGGCGGGCAATTGGCGCAGTCGCGGTTTGCGGACCGCTGTTCTTCTCGGCGCGCCCACCTCCGCGGAAGCAACCAATCTGAGCGACTACGACGCCGTTGTGGTTGCGAGAAAGATCCGCTCCGTTCCTCCCGAGCAGGCGCGGCGTCAGGTACGGGAGGCCGGGCACTTCCTGCTGGACCTTGGATGCACCCAGATCTATGACAAGTACTGCTCGACGTTCGATTCAACCGCGCAGGGAAACATCGGGCCAATCGCGGACGAGCTCACGGACCTGACCGGAGCCACGCGCGCCATTGTCGTTCCCTCATTCCCTGACACTGGACGCACCGTTTATCAGGGACACCACTTCGTCTTTGATCAGCTGCTCAGTGAGTCCGGCATGAAGGATCATCCGCTCAATCCGATGACCGACTCGTCTGTCGTCCGCTTGTTGCAGGCACAGACCGAGCGGGCCGTAACCAAGATCACACTGTCGGTCGTTCGTGAGGGACCCGAGGCGTTGCGCGCCGCATTGGATGAGTGCGAACAGCACGCCCACTACATCGTCATTGACGCCATCACCAACGACGATCTGGAGATCATCGCCCGCGCCACCCAGGACGATGCCCTCGTGACCGGCGGATCCGGAATCGCCCTGGGGCTGCCCCGTCAGGGCTCGGACCTCAAGCAAGTCGCGGCGGTACCGGGCCATCGGGCGATTCTCTCGGGATCCGCTTCCGAGATGACGCGGGCGCAGGTTCGCCACGGGAAGGACCACCTGCCCTCCTTCAAGGTTCCGGTGGAGAAGCTCGAGTCCGATTTCGACGAGACCGTCGCCGACGTCGTCCGGTGGGCACGTGAGCAATGGGCGGCCGATCCTCTCGCGGCCCCGCTGATCTACTCGGTCGGCGACGCCGAGGACGTTGCACGGGCCAAGCGGGTCTCCCCGCGAGCATCGGCAATGGTGGAGAGGTTCTTTGCCGCTCTGACGGCGGAGCTCTCCCGGCAGGGGGCGCGGCAGTTCATCGTGGCCGGCGGCGAGACCTCGGGGGCGGTGGTCGAGGAACTGGGCGTCGTCATCCTCGATATCGGTTCGCCGCTCGCTCCCGGCGTCTCCTGGCTGGCGGGACGAGGCCCGTATGCGTCCTACAACTTCGTCCTGAAATCCGGGAACTTCGGCGGCGAAGACCTATTCACCGCGGCGTGGACGGAGCTCAATGGCTGACATCGTGAAACAGATGCTGGAGGCGGCCCATCATCTCGCAGCTCTAGGGCTGTCGCCCGGGTCCACCGGGAACATCTCCTGTCGAGTCGCAGAGACATTCCATATGTCCGCATCCGGAACCCACATGGCGAGCCTCGAACGCCAGCAGTTGGCGACCTACGCGCGCCATGAGTGGTCCGGGCCCAAGCCCACCAAGGAGTTTCCGCTGCACATGGCACTCTACGGGCGCAATCCGGAGGCGACATGCGTCATTCACCTCCACTCCCCGCGCGCGGCAGCGGCATCCTGCCTCGATCCCTGGAGCGAGTATTGCGCGCTTCCTCCGTTATCGCCCTATTTCGTCATGAGGGTGGGCAACCTTCCCCTGATCCCCTATCGCCACCCCGGCAGCGCGGAGCTGGGGGATCTCCTCAGGGAGTCCGCCCACCCCTTCGACTGCGCACTGCTGGCCAATCACGGCGTCGTCGCCGCTGGCTCGGTTTCACAGGCGGTCGAACGATGTATCGAGATAGAGAATTCGGCCGAACTTCTGCTGCAGCTTGCCGGTTTCAGCCCGCACACACTCGGAGAGCAGGAGTGCCAAGAACTGGCGGAGCGCAACGCGCGCCCGTGGGGCCACCGGGACAATCGCTTGCCGTAGTCGTTCGCTGCCGGTCATCGGTAGTTCCCCCGCCCACTCACCTCCACTCCGGGCCGGGGAGACATAAAGTATCACAAGGGGGCTGGGTCGCGTCGATACCGCGGGCCAGCCCCCTCATTCGCGTCACCGCCGCGCCTCAGCCGACCCCAAAACCTCCTCGTCTTGAGTTTCTGATCAAAATTCTCCCCAAACAAACTATTGCGCATACCCCGTGACCTCGATATTCTCTCTTCATGAACATCTGATCTTATTTATGATCATATGATCAAAACTAACGGTCAATCAGAGAGGATATGACACGTGCAAACTGTTGAACTGGCTCCCCGGCTCGTGACGTCGCGAGTGGCGTGGGGATTCTGGCGTTGGACCGAGTGGGGCCTGTCCATCTCGGAACTCGCCTCGCTCGTGCCTCAGGTGCTCGAGGCAGGAATCACCCTCATCGATCACGCGAACATCTACTCGGACGGAGAAGCCGAGGTCGCCTTCGGCGAGGTTCTCAAGGGCAATCCGGGGCTGCGCGAGCAGATGCAGCTCATTTCGAAATCAACCATCGTCTATCCACACGGCGATATCCGCGTCAAGTACTACGACACGAGCAAGAAGCACATCATCGCGCAGGCTGAGGCGTCGCTGCGGAATCTCAACACCGATTACCTCGACCTGCTTCTGCTGCACCGTCCCGATCCACTGCTGGATCCTGCGGAGGTGGCCGAAGCCTTCGAGCAACTGCATCGCGAAGGCAAGGTCCGGGCCGTCGGGGTGTCCAATTACAAGAGCGCGGATATCTCCCTGCTGCAGAGCTACACCTCCTTGCCCCTGGTCGTCAACCAGATCGAAGCATCGGTGTTATGCCACGAGAACTTCGATGACAAAACCGTCCAGTGCGCCCAGGAGAGGAGGATGCATCCCATCGCCTGGTCTCCCCTGGCGGGAGGGCGCATCTTCACCAGCGAGGCCCCCGCGGCCGTCCGTGTACGCGCCGCACTGGAGGAGGTGCGTCAAGAGATCGGTGCCGCCGCGATCGACGACGTCGCCTTCGCCTGGCTGTTCACGCACCCTGCGGAGTTCATCGCCATCACCGGTGCCAGCGATGTGGAGTTCATTCGCAGGCCCGTGGAGGCACTGCGATACAAGCTGAACCGTGAGCAGTGGTTCCTCATCTGGAGCGCGTTCACAGGCACGAAAGTGCCGTAGCCGCGGGTATCCATTCCCCGACACAACCGATCCATTCCCAGACAAACAAGCCAAGGAGAAAACCATGCAGTTGACCCAGAGAGAATTCCTCAACCTCATCGATCATTCACTACTCAAGCCGGAACTGACCTACCAGCAGATCACCGACGGCCTGGAATTCGCCGCACGAACCGAATGCAAGGCGGTATGCATATCGCCGAACCGGCTCGAGACGGCGGCCTCCATCCTGGCAGGCACCCCCGTCATCATCGGAACCGTGGTGGGGTTCCCATCCGGTTGCCACGAGACAGCCATCAAGGTGGCGGAGACGAGACTCGCCTATGAGCGCGGAGCGCGCGAGCTGGACATGGTCATCGATATCTCGGCAATGGTCTCGGGCAATCTTGCCAAGGTCGAGGACGACATCCGTCAGGTTGTCGAGGCCACGCCCGGAGCCGTCAAGGTGATCGTCGAGACCGCCTTCCTCTCGGATGAGCAGATCATCAAAGCCTCCCAGATCGCCTCCGCCGCCGGAGCCGCATTTGTCAAGACCTCCACCGGCTTCGCCCCCTCGGGCGCCACGGCCCACAATGTGGCGCTCCTGCGTCAGGGCGCACCCTCATCGGTAGAGGTCAAGGCCGCTGGAGGCATCTCAACCCTCGCCGACGTCAAGGCCGTCATCGAGGCCGGAGCCTCCCGCGTGGGAGTCTCCCGCACCCAGGCCATCCTGGATGAGATCGGAGCATGACATGACACTGATTGCAGGAGTCGATTCCTCCACTCAAAGCTGTAAGGTCGTCGTGCGCGAGTTGGAAACCGGTCGCATCATCCGCGAGGGTCGCGCACCCCATCCACCCGGCACCGCCGTCGATCCGAACCTATGGTGGAACGCGATGCTCGCGGCCATCGCAGAAGCTGGCGGACTCATGGAGGTGGCCGCGATCTCCGTTGGCGCCCAACAGCATGGCATGGTGGCGCTCGATTCGCAAGGCAACGTCATCAGGGACGCGCTCATGTGGAACGACACCAGTTCCCACCCCCAGGTCGCAACCCTCAACGAGGAACTTGGGCGCGAGGAATGGATCCGCAGGACAGGCCTCCCGTTGGCGGTGTCCTTCACCGTCACCAAAGTGCGGTGGCTTCGCGACAACGAACCCGAGAATGCCAGGCGGACCGCGGCTGTCGTCCTCCCCCACGATTACCTGACCTGGCGTTTGAAGGGAGGAGGCCCCGGCAACCTCAACTTCGACGATCTCACCACAGACCGGTCGGACGCTTCCGGTACCGCCTACTGGTCCGGAGAGACAGAGGAGTACTGTACTGATCTCTTCGAGCTGGCCCTGGGGCACCCAGCCCATCTGCCGCGAGTACTGGGGCCAAAAGAATGCGCTGGACACACCGGCGAGGGAATTCCCGGAGTCCCCGCCGGTATCCCCATTGGTGTGGGTGGCGGCGACAACGCCCTGGCGGCCCTGGCCCTCGGTTTGAACATCGGCGACGCCGTCCTATCCATGGGTACGTCGGGGACCGTCTACGCAAAGGTGGAGAACCCGGTGCACGATCAGTCCGGCATCGTCTCCAGCTATGCGGACGCCTCGGGAAAGCACCTTCCGCTCTCGGCAACGTTGAACGCGGCACGCGACGTCGATGTCATGGCCAAGCTCATGGGCCGCGATCACGGCGAGATCGCGTATCTCGCCTCCGTCGCCCCTCCGGGGAGCGAGGGCGTCACGCTGCTGCCCTATTTCGAGGGCGAGCGCACCCCGAACCTCCCCTCCGCCAAGGCCACCCTGCACGGCATGACGCTCGACAACACCACCCCACACAATCTGGCACGGGCCACGGTGGAGGGCATGCTGTGCTCCCAGGTTGTCATGCTGGAGGCCACCATGGAGCTGGGTGTTCCCGTCAATCGCCTGCTCATCATCGGCGGCGCAGCCAGATCCGAGGCCGTCCGCGCCATTCTCCCCCAGATCGTTCAGGTACCAATTTTCGCTCCCGATCCAGGGGAGTACGTGGCCCAGGGCGCCACCATGCAGGCGGCTGCGGCCCTGACCGGGGAGTTCCCGGATTGGGAGCCGTTCGGAGAGGAAATCCCGGCCCAAGCACACCGTCCGGAAATCATGCGTCAACATCTGGAGGCCCGGTTGGCAACCTATGACGTCTGACGGTTCTTGGTCAGCCCTCCATCCCTGTTACCGTAGCCTGATGTAGTAGGGAAAGCTGTGGGCCCGGCTCCGGTCGGGACCCACAGTCTAGGAGGGTCAGTGGAACTCAATCCGGCATTGATATGTCACATGTACTACGAGGAGCGGCTCACTCAACAGCAGATCGCCAACACCCTCGGTTGTTCCCGCATCCAGGTGTCCCGGATGCTGCAACAGGCTCGCACGGACGGCATCGTCACCATCGCCATCAGGTACGACAACTTCCATCCCGAACTGGAAGCCCGGCTGTCCGCACGCCATTCGGGCACCGCCTTCAAAATCGTCGACAGTTTCGCCGGTAGCTCCTCGGCCCTGCACCGAGCCCTCGGGGTTGCCACCGGACGCTACTTGGAGGAGAACCTTCCCCCGCACTCCGTGGTCGCCGTCGGATGGGGCAGCACCTTGCGGGCGGTGGCCGAGGAAATCCCGCCAGATACACCGGCCCAGAGCTTTCTTCCCCTTGTGGGAGGACAAGCCTCTCTGGGATTGGAATACCACGCGAACGCGATAGCCTCGATCATGTCCACCAGAACCGGAGCCGGGGCAGATACCCTGCTCGCCCCTGCGGTGGCTGCCTCACGATCCGAACGCGACGCTTTCATCTCCGCCAGCCAAGTACGCGACGTCGTCGACAAGGCCTCTCGGGCCGATGTTGCAGTTTTCAGCGTGGGCTCTCCCCTCTCCCCCTCGTCCTCTCTGAGCAGGGTCGGCTACTTCAGTCAGGCAGATATCAAGTTGCTCAAGGAACAAGGGGCTGCCTGCGATATCATCTCCGCCGCCTACTTCAACGAGGAGGGTGAGGCCTGCGCACAGGACTTGGCTGGACGTATGGTCGGCGTTTCCGCAGCGCAACTCCTTCGCATCGACAAGAAGATCTGCGTCGCCGGGGGCGCGGACAAGGCCGTTGCCGTAGGCATCGCGATCGCGAACGGATACGTGGACACCATGATTACCGACGTCGACCTCGCCGAGATCCTTCTGCGCAGCTAGCACATCGATAGGGACTCCGCGTGTCCTGCCCGCCTCAAGCCCTCCCGCTGGTGTGAGGAGGCTGCCGGACGGATGTCGCCGCACGACCGCTCCCGGCGCAGCCTCAGCCTCCCCCGCAAGCCTTCTGCCTCCCGGCGGGTTAAGATGGCCAGATGCCATTGGAGAATCTAGATTCGCTTCGCGATCCCATTGCCGTTCTGGCCCTCAGTGGCTGGGCCGACGCGGGCAATGCGGGCAGTGACCTCGTCCAGTACCTCATCGATCATTACCCGGGCGAGGAGATCGCTCGTATAGAAGACGAACACTACTTCAATTTTCAGGAGAACCGGCCCATTCAGCGCATGCGGGCCGAGGGAACCTTCATCGAATGGCCCCACGTGAGCGTGCACGTGCTGCATCTTCCCGAGCAGGATCTGGTCGTCGCCCATGGCGTGGAGCCGAACCTCATGTGGCGTACGTTCTCCACACAGATGCTACAAATTCTGCAGGACTGCCAAGTATCGATGGTGCTGATACTGGGCGCGCAACTCGTTGACACGCCGCACACGCGCGACTTCCCCTGTGGGGTCTACAGCACGAATCAAGACATGGTTGCGCTTCACAGTGGCGTTGATCTTACCGAGTACTCAGGTCCCACGAGCGCGTTGGGCGTGCTGTCGCAGCGTCTGGACGAATCACATGTCCCAACAGCGCAAGTGTGGGTCTCGATTCCCCACTACGTCGTCGACCCACCAAATCCCAAGGCGCAGCTTGCCCTTCTGGAGGCCATCGAGTCGGAATTCGATCTCTCACTCAACCCGTCCGATCTACCGGAAAAGACGGCCGAATGGGAGGAACAGATCTCCCAGCTCACGTCCCAGACGATGGACATCAGCACTTACGTCTCCGAGTTGGAGTCCAGTTACGACGAAGAACTCGCCGAGGAGAACAATGGGCACCAGGTCGTTCAGGAGATCGAGGAGTTTCTGCGCGGTTTGAACGACGACGAATCGGCTCACTAGCTCCAACGGCCACTTGAAGGAAGGGCTCCCCCGGGGAGCCCTTCCTTTTGCTTCCACCGTGGGAAGCTCCTCAATGGCTCTTGGCTCAGTAGACGGACAGCAGACCCGCGCCGAGCAACGCGACCACCGCGGCGGCGAGCAGCAGACGGTAGATCACGAACGGAAGATAGGACCTGGTCGAAACCAGCTTGAGGAACCACACGATGACCGCATAGCCGACGACGAAAGAAACAACCGTTGCCACGGCCGTCGGACCGAAGGCAAGGGTTCCGGCATCGGAGGACTTGACCAACTGGAAGATACCCGAGAGAAGGACGGCTGGAATCGCCAGAAGGAAGGAAACGCGCGCCGCCGCTTCGCGGGTGTAACCCAGCAGCAGGCCCACAGTGATGGTTCCACCCGAACGCGAGACGCCGGGAATGAGGGCCATGGCTTGACCCAGGCCCAAAAGGAGACCATCAGGGAGTGTGATTTGCCCCAGAGTCTTGGTGCGCCGCGAGTAGCGATCGGCAAGACCGAGAAGGATGGCGAAAAGCGCCAGCACGAAGGCGACGATGTACAAATTGCGCAGGTTCGTCTCGATGGTGTCCTGGAAAAGAAGTCCGAGGATGCCGATCGGAAGAGTTCCGATGATGACGATCCAGCCCATCCGCACGTCCGCATCGTTCTGCGGCACTGGATTCTTCCATTTCACGAAGGGGATGGCGCGGAACCACTTGGAGATGATACGCACGATGTCGCGCCAGAAGTAGCAGATGACCGCAGCCTCGGTGCCTATCTGGATAATCGCCGTAAAGGCGGCTCCCGGGTCACCCCAGCCAAACAAGTCTCCAAAGATTCGGATGTGCGCCGATGAGGAGATCGGGAGGAACTCCGTCACTCCTTGGAGGATTCCAAGAACAATCGCTTCAAAAATACCCACGGCCGTCAGCTTAACCGGACGCGCGAGGCATCTGCGCGATACGGTGCATTAGGCTGCTCATTATGAGGGAACGCACAGTGGGACGAAGTGGCCTGGTCGTCGGTGAAATAGGCTTGGGAACATTGACATGGGGACGAGACACTGACGAGGCTCAGGCCCTTGGTCAACTGCACACACTGCTGGATGCGGGCGGCAATCTTCTGGACACCTCTCCCGCCTTCGGCGCCGGAGCGGCGGAGTCCCTCATCGGTACCATTCTGGACGGAAAGATATCTCGCAAGGACATCGTCCTGTGTACCAAAGCCGGCTTCACATCCATGGGGCTGCGTTCACGTTTTGGCGCTGGACGTGGGGCCATACTCGACTCCGTCTCGGACTCATTGAAGCGGATGAACACCGACTACCTCGATATTCTGATGGTCGCCGCACCGGATCCCTTGGCGCCAGACGAAGAAACCGCCACCACCTTGGCATCCTTGGTGGAGAATGGAACCGTCCGCTACATCGGAATCATGGGGTATCCCGCCTGGCGCGGAGCAGCACTTCAACAGATGCTCATGGAGCGACATCTTGCCCAGCTCAGCGCCGCCGAAGTCGAATATTCTCTGTTGGCCCGAGACTGCGAAGAAGAACTCATTCCCATGGCCGCCCACATGGGCCTCGGGATCATGGCCGCGTCCCCATTGGGGCGAGGCGTCCTGACCGGAAAGTATCGTCGATCCATTCCTCCGACATCGCGCGCCGCCTCGGATCATCTGGCGGCCTTTGTTGATCCGTATCTTCAATCGAAGCCTCGCCGATTGGTCGAGGCGGTGGCAACCGCCGCAGAGGGACTCGGAACCTCACCGTCCGGTATTGCCCTGTCGTGGGTGTTGGCTCAGCCGGGTATCAGTGTGGCCCTTACAGGAGCTCGAACGTCCAACCAGCTACGTCACATCCTCGACTCCATCATTGAGCTTCCAGACACGATTGAATACGTCCTGAACGAGGTCACGGCGTAACAACCCGGCAGCCTGTCATGTACTGAGGGCCGGTCAGCGGTTCAGCTGAGCGGCCCTCCGCTCATCGGTCACTGGTATTCAGGAGTATCGAAGTCTGTTTCGTCGAGGTCTTCGTCGATATCGTCCTCGTCGTCCAGATCGTCGTCGAAGTCCTCATCGAGGTCTTCCAGGTCGTCGTCCAGATCGTCCACGTCGTCCTCGTCGTCGAAGTCGTCCTCCAGATCATCCTCGTCCAGAGGATAGACATCCAGCGGTGCCTCAATCTCATATTGGGTGAACATCACGTCGTCGTACAGCGTGTAGGCCTCAGCAAGAGCATCACTCGCTTCGAGTACGCTCTCTGCCTCAGGATCCTGCGCGCTCGTAGCCGCCTGATGGAAAGCTTCAAGGGCGCCGATAAGCCCGTCAAATGCTGCACGCGGATCAATAGCCATAGCACCAGATTAGCCTGCTCCATCACCCTTAATCCACTGAAACGAGTGGCTCGAACACCCATTGAACTGGGAATTCGTCCACGATGTGACACGCAACACGAGTAATGTACCTTTTGTGGCAATCATATACGTGGGGATTTCTATCCTCTTGTGGCCATCGATCATTGAAGGGATGAAAGAATGACACACAACCACTTTTCACCCGGCAAGAGCATCGGTGCTCTTGCGGCGGTGAGTGCACTGGTGGTTGCTGCTGCGCTTCCAGCGGTAGCCGACGATTCAGAAGACTCACCCAACCCATCTGGAGTATCCCTCCAATCCGACGACTCGGCCACGCCCGAGCCGATCAATGTCGATGAAGTCATCGACAAGGCGTCGGAGACTCCGGGATACACAGGAAAATGGTTCGTTGAGTTCAGTGCCAAACCCACGATCCAGGGTGGTGCGATCTCGACGATCTCGGCCCAGCAGGAATCCTTCACGAACGACGTGGCAGACACCGAGGTGGAGGTCGAAGAGAACTTCGTCGATCTATGGAACGGCGTGACGGTCTCTGCGGAGAGCGAGGAGTTGCGGACCATCGCGGAACTGGACGACGTCGTTGCTCTCTTCCCCGTTGTCGAGGTCGAACGTCCGGAGACCATCCCGGGAGACCTCACATCCCCCGATCAGATCTACGCCAATGACATGACCGGTGCCACAACCGCACATGACTACGGCGCAACCGGCGCAGGGATCAAGATCGGCATCATCGATACCGGCATCGACATCGACAACACGGTGTTCGGTGGCACCGGAGTTTCCGATACCACTTCCTTCCCCAACGCGAAGGTCATCGCCGGATACGACTTCGTCGGTGACGACTTCAATGCGGACTCCAGCATGCCCAGCTACAACCCGGTCCCCACCCCGGACGAGAATCCGGATGACTGTGGTGGACATGGTTCCCACGTCGCTGGTACCGCAGCCGGCAACGACACGGCTTCGGAGTTCAAGGGAGTGGCCCCCGACGCACTTCTGGGTGCCTACCGGGTATTCGGATGTGAGGGCTCCACGGATTCGGACATCATGCTCCAGGCCATGGAGCGCGCCGCCGCCGACGGAATGGACGTGGTCAACATGTCCATCGGTGCTGCCGGCATGACCTGGCCCAACTACCCCACCGCTGTTGCCGCCGACAATCTGGCCGCCTCCGGCGTGGTCGTCACCGTCTCCCAAGGCAACTCCGGTGACCGCGGCATCTTCTACGGCGGTGCACCCGCTGTAGCCTCGAACGTGATCGCAGTAGGTTCCGTCGACAACACCCACGTGCAACAGTTCGCCTTCTCGGTGAATGACACTCTCTACGGCTACAGCCAGGCCACTGCCGCCACGACTGCACCGCAGGAAGGCGATTTCGAGTTGGCTGCATACCCTGCCGGTCAGGAGACCGGTGCGGTCGATCTTCCCGGAGAGCCCTTCGCGGGCAAGGTTGTTCTGGTGTTCCGTGGTGACTCAACCTTCCACGAGAAGGCCATCGCCGCCCAGCGTGACGGCGCCGCAGGCGTACTCATCGCCAACAACGTTCCCGGAACCATCAATGCCTCTGTTGAGGGATCTTCCCCGATTACCATCCCGGTCGTGACCATTACTCACAACGATGGGCTTGCATTGCAGGCCGCCATTGCAGGCGCCTCGGAAGATGCTCCCATCACCTTGACCTGGACCGAAGAAGTCTCGGTCTCAGTGGATCCTGTCGGTGGTGAGATCTCGGACTTCTCCTCATGGGGCGTGGCTGCAGACCTGAGTCTCAAGCCCGATGTTCTCGCTCCGGGCGGCAACATCTTCTCTGCCTACCCTCTCGACGCGGTGGACGGCAACGGCTCCGGTTTCACCTCCATGGGCGGCACCTCGATGGCCGCACCGCACGTCGCCGGAAGCGCTGCACTGCTACTGGCCGCAAACCCCGGGCTCAATCCACAGGATGTGCGCGCTCTGCTGCAGAACAATGCCGATTCGGTGGACAACAAAAAAGTAACAATCAGCGGTCAGGTTTTCCCCGAAGCGATCTTCCGTCAAGGTGCCGGCCTCATCAACATTCCCAATTCGCTGACAAAGGCGACCTCCGGAGCACCCGTGGGAACCGTCACAGCACCTTCAACCGTCTCTCCGTCGAAGATCAACCTTCATGACAGTGACGAGATCGAAGTGACGACCCTGACCATCACCAACAATGCTGACTACGAAGTCACCTACGATCTGAGTGTCGACGACTCCCCGCTGACCGTCTACGGACGCAACATCCAGGCCAACCAGAAGACCCAGATTCCCATTGACATCATCGAAGTGACTCAGATCTCTCTCGAGCAGGTTTCTGTTCCCGCGAGGTCCTCTCGCACGGTGCAGGTTCGTATTGACGATCCCACCCACTACTGGTCCGGAGATCCGGTGCCGGGCGGAACGATGTATGGCGGATACGTCGTGCTTGAGGGTAGCGACAACACGACTCAGCACGTCCCGTTCTTCGGCATGACCGGTGACTACGAGACCGACCGCAATTTCCTTCTGGCAAATTGGATGGACATCAGTGGTTACACCGCCGAGCAACTCGAATCAATCGGTTACGACCCCTACGAGCCAGCCATGCCACCAGCCACCTTCTACCTGACGGAAGCAGGGACCTACAGTAGGGCGGAAGCCGATCGGGTCTTCACGATGAACGACGGCGACGTTCCCGCCATCGGCGTGGCGACCGAAAACCCCATGCAGGAACTGACGGTCAACATCTTCCATGCCAATGAGGACGGCACGAAGGGTGAACTTCTCACCGAATTCGCGCCACTCTACTATTCTGACGGCAGGCCCGCCACCGGCGCATATTCCCTCATCTCCTTGTGGGACGGCACCTATCAAGCCTCCGCCGATCCTGCGGACATCCGCGAGGCATCCAACGGGCGCTACGTGTTCGAGGCCAGCGGAACTCGTGGAGTGGGAGCAGCACAGAACGGTGAAAACATCGACACCTGGGTGACCGAACCCTTCATTCTGCGCGAGCTACCAGTCGATCCCCAGCCCGAAGGCCCCGCAGCCGACCTGCACAACGATTGGACCGAGACGGTCGCCAATACCATCCAGCCGCTGCTGGAGGGCACGGTTCTCGTCGGTGACTGGAATGGCGACGGCAAGGATACTCTCGCATTCCACAAGGGCGGTCGCTTCACCTACTCCAACACAACGGACCTCTCCGATGCGACTTCCTTCATCTATGGCCGGGCGGGAGATGTTCCGCTCGTCGGTGATTGGAATGGCGACGGCAAGGACACCTTCGCAATCCGCCGTGGGGCAACGTTCCATCTGAAGAACTCGCTGTCAGGGGGCACCGCCGAGGCGACCATCACCTATGGCCGGGCGGGAGATGTTCCGCTCGTCGGTGACTGGAATGGCGACGGCAAGGACACCTTCGCAATCCGCCGTGGTGACACTGTCCACCTGAAGAACTCGCTGTCAGGGGGCACCGCCGACGAGACCAAACAGTTCGGCACAGCCGGTTCGGTCCTGATCTTCGGCGATTGGGACGGCAACGGCACCGACACGCCAGGGGTTCTTCGCTAGACCCTTGGCATAGCAGTGGCGGGCCGGTACTCACGAACGTGTGTACCGGCCCGCCCGTCTTGTTCGTAGGGTGTGACAGACATCAACTTTGGTACCGCCCAATCTGCCACGGATGGCGTCTGCGTCCACTCTCCTGCCGTCAGCGGTCCTGTTCGTACAAGCATCATCCCCACGACCTGCACCTACACACCCGGCCGGGTATTACGACCTCGAATCGCCCAGGTGTCGCCATGTCGAATTCGGTAACAGTTCGATCATCTTCGATAACGATTTGTTATCCATCCAACATCTTTCACTATCTGAAAACCCGACAACATGAGGTAGCGTCATCCCCAGATAACGAATAGATAACGTTCTCGAACTGACGAGGATGTGACATCGTCTAGGAGTGACAGTGAAATTCGATACCAAACACATGACAGTTCCCGGCGTCGCCGGACTGCTTGCTGGCACACTGGTCGCTGGTGTAATTCCACCAACGTATGCGGACAACGCCTCCGCCCGGAGCAAGGACTCCTTCAACCTTGCCCAATTGGCCGCCGCCGTGGAGAAGGCCCCCTTGACCACCTCCACACAGGCAGTACAGGCACCGTCCTCTGTGGACGAGGCCGAGATTCCCGGTTACGATCCAATCACAGCCACCGTCGAGATTCCCGCCCCGCCCGAACCAGAGGTGGAACCAGAGGCCTCTGAAATCGCCGATGCTTCGGCGGTGCAAGCGAGCGAAGGGCCGGTTTCCACCGAATCCTACGGTAGCGATGAAACCCAAGAAGCCACGGCAGAGGCAACCAGCTTTACGCCAGCTCCGGCAGCATCGAGCGGCGTGGTGGGCATTGCCCGGCAGTACAACGGCGCAGCCTACGTCTACGGAGCCAGCGGGCCTTCGGCCTTCGATTGCTCCGGCTTCACGAGCTACGTCTACGCCCAGATCGGCATCTCGCTCCCCCGTTCCTCCTCCGCCCAACGTTATGCTGGCGTTGAGGTCTCGGCAGCAGAAGCTCAGCCCGGCGATCTCGTCTGGTGGCCCGGCCACGTGGGCATCTACACCGGGAACGGCAATCACATTGCGGCCCGCAACCCCTCCACCGGCGTTGCCGAAGGACCGGTCTACGGCAACCCGGTCTACATCCGAATTGGATAAGTTTGCTCATTGGGCTGCTGGCCGCCGGCCGGCATCGACACCTCCGCACTGAGGGCACCAAGGTAGTGCACTGCGGTGCCTTATGAGCTAAAGAACAAGGTCCAAGCCAAGATTTTCACGCGGTCTTGGCTTGGACCTTGCGCATTCGGCCAGGAAGGTTCGATGCCCGTACAGGCAGATCCGAACCGGCTCGCCTGCTACACCCCCAACAGCGCGTTCTCCACGACCTCCATGAGAGCGGGGTGGGGCCAGTACTGACCACGCGCGGCCTGATGAGCGGGAATACCGAAACTCATGGCCATGACTACCGGCTGAATCAGTATGGACGCCTGATATCCCATCGCATGGGCACCAAGAACGCGCCCATTTCGCCGGTCGGCAACCACCTTGAAGATCCCGACGGTGTCTTCCATCGCCCAGCCGTATGCGGTGTCGCTGTAGGGCTGCGTCTTGACCGTCACGTTCTCACTTCCGATGCTCTCGCGCGCCTCCTCCTCCGTTTTGCCGACGTACGCCAGCTCGGGAAGGGTGAACACGGCCGCGGGAACCGGCATGTCCCCCTCATCGCGCAGGTCATTGGGATTCTCAAGATTGTGTGACACCACGCGTGCCTGGTGATTGGCAAGGTGTTTGAGTTGCACTGGGGAACACATGTCGCCCAGCGCATACAGCCCCGGAACGGGTTGGCCGCCCGAGAGCACCCGCAGGTATTCGTCGACGACGACGCGTCCGTCCTCGTGCAAGTCGATTCCCACATCGGCGGCACCAATGAGGTCGGAGTTGGGCCTGCGCCCGAGAGCAACCAGGACCACGTCCGCCTCATGGAATTCGTGCGCAGTTTCATCTGCCCGCCCATTTTCGTCGTCCACAGACACCTCGACGGTCACGCCCCGCGAGCCATTCGCCGTGATGGCCCGCAGTGTGCGACCTGTGTGAACCTGCCAGTGTTTGACAGCTTCGCGTTGGAAGGCAGTTTGGATATCCGTATCCAGCTTCTTCATGAGTCGAGGGCCGCGGTTGATCTGGATGACCTCACTGCCCAGGCCCGAGAAGATGTTGGCAAACTCGCAACCCACATAGCCACCTCCCAGAATGATGATCCGCGATGGAAGTTCACCGATGCGCATGATGGTGTCGGAGGTGTGCACCCGCGGAAGATCGATTCCCGGCACGTCGGGGAGGAAGGGACGGGAACCCGCAGCCAGAACCAACTGCTCCGCATCCACCGAGGTGCCATCCTTTGCCCTGAAGGACTTGAGACCGGTGAGCTCGACGACGTCGTGCACAACCGAGACATTTCCGGACTCCTCCCGCTGACGCCTTCCCGATATGGCGGCCTCGTCTATTCGCCCGAAGATGCGGTCGCGAATCCCGGGCCAGTCCGCCCCATCGGTGTGCTGGCGTACTCCCAGCCTTTCGGCTTCCTCAGGGCTGCGCGCCACCATCGATGCGCGAACGAACATCTTGGAGGGGATGCAACCAACGTTGAGGCAGGTTCCGCCAAAGTGCGCATTCTTCTCCGCGATCACGACTCGTTTCTTGTCCCAGAAAGGGGTGACCAAGGTGTTTCCCGAGCCAGCACCAATGATTGCCAGATCAGCTGTGAGTTCAGTCATACAGCTGATGCTAACGGAGCTGCCAATCAAACGCGAGCATTGCACCGCGGGCCATCAGAGCCCGAGCACGCCCTTGATGTCCGGCGAGAAGAAGGCCGGGCCCTTCAATACCTTCCCGTCCTCACGGTAGATCGGTTTGCCATCGGCGCCAAGTTTGGAGAGATTGGAGGCCTGAATCTCCGCGAGTACGTCGCGCATGGGTATCCCCATCTCCAGTGCCATGCCGTAGATGACGTAGACCAGATCACCGAGAGCATCGGCGGTCTCAACGGTATCCCGGGAGCCGTCGTCGTTCGCAACCGCTTCGGCGAATGCTGACTCGATGCTCGCTCGAGCGCGAGCTCCATACACCGCTCCAACGAGCTCGGCGAACTCCTCGCCAATCAAGCCCATGCGCATGTGGACTCGCGCGCGATCCACGTTGGCGCCTCCCGCGACCACCGGCAGGGCGTAGGTCTCATGGAACTGACGGACCAGCGCCTCGGGATCGCGCGAATCCGGCACAGCCGGGCGTTGTGCAGTGGGGCCGAACCACGCGTGGGAGGGCTCGCGAGGATCCTCCTTGAGCATGGAACCAACGAGAGCATCAACCGCAACCCCCCGGTTGGAGGTACGCGCCTTGCGGATGAGCCCATCGAAGGTGAACCCGGCACGCCAAGCCACCTTGGCAGAGGCCCAGTTGGGCTCTCCCCCAATCACAAAGCACTCGTACTGAACGGATTCCACCTGCATGGTCTCAAAGGCATAGTCGAGGGCTGCCTGCACCGCCTCACCCATGATTCCCCGCCCTCTGCCGTAAGCAGCCAGCCAGTATCCGATCTCGGCTGTCAGCCCCTTCTTCACCAGACCAATTGCTCCGACGATGGGTGACTTGGACGGCTCCTCACGGAAGCGTGTCGAAGAGGAGCCTACTCCCTCGGCTTCCTCATCCGCGATCATGCGAATGAACCAGGTTGGCGACCCGTTCTGCCATCCGGGCAGGGCAACCTTCTCGATGAAGTAGGCTGCATCGTCCCTCGAGTACGGGACCGGCACCGTCGTCCACTTCTGGATCTGGCCGTCCTGGCAGATCTGGTTGATCTCGTCAATGTCAGCTGGCGAAGGAATATCCAATGTGAGTCGTCGTGTTGTGAGAACCTCAGGTTGCATGCTCGCCAGTCTACAACTCCGGCCAGATGCCGGTATGTGGCCCTTGACTTGACGTTTGGCAACTGTAGCCTAGGCCACAAGAGCACATCTTCTCATGGATTTTCGCAACGAAGGAGAGATTGACATGGTCCGCGCACCGAGCACTCTATTGGGACGAATGATAGTTGTCTCTGCCCTCGGAGTTGCACTCGCACTCGGTGGATGTTCGGGGGACACCACCAACGGAGAGAGTTCTGTAGCCTCTGAGACGGCATCGACGGCAAGTTCGAACAGCACACCGAGCGAGAACGTCGCTTCTTCTCCCTCCAGCACCAGCACCCAGTCTCCGGGTAACGCCGCCCCGGATCCAGATGGGAGCGCAGACCTGGCCACCGCAACCTTCTACCTTGAGTGGAACGATGCGGTTGAAATTGCCATGGACCGCTTCGACGGGCAGCTCACCAAAGTCGGGCTCGATTGGGAGCGTGACCAGTGGGCCTACGCGGTGGAACTGGTTTCCGACTCCGAGGAGTACGATATCAAGATCAACGCAATGGATGGGACCGTACTACGCGAGGAGACCGACCGGCTTGATGGCGACGACGTCGTCGAATCACGCAATGACATCTTCGATCCAGCTACGGTCGTCCACCTACAGGCGGCCACGGAAGCCGCACTCAACGAAGTTGACGGACGAATAACCGAGTGGAAACTGGAAGGATCGAGCCGCGGAACATTCTTCGAATTCGAAATCCTTCCCAATGACGGGCGTGGGGATGTCGATGTCCGGGTCGATGCCATCACCGGCGACGTCGTCGAAGTCGATTGATCGTTCTAGACCAGAGCCCCGTTGAGCGGATCTCCTGCCGGAAGAGGGAGTGTCATGAGGTGACGCAAAAGCCCGTCGTCGACCTCCTCCAGGGAGGACAACCTGTGCACACCCTCGAAGTCTGGAATGCTGACCATGAAAGGTACCGCAACCGCGTGCGTCCTGGCAGCCATCGCGGAACGCACCCCAAAAGGTGAATCCTCGAATGCCACGCAGTCGCTGGGATGGACGCCAACACGTCGAGCCGCCATCAGATAGGGATCCGGGGCGGGCTTTCCCGCTGGCACCATGTCCCCTGCCACGCATACGTTGAGCGCTCCTGCAGGGGCTTTGGTGGTGACAACATCGGCGATGACCTTTGGTGATGCGGTCACCAAAGCGGTGGGGATACCCAGGGACACGGCGCGTTCGAGGAGTTCGTAGGCGCCCGGACGCCACAGGGTTGGTCGGGAAACGGTCACTTCCGCCATGAGATCGACGAGGTCCTTCTCCATGCGGATGGGATCAATATCCAAGCCAAATTCATCGCGAACTCGCGAGACCCACAGTGGGATGGGAATCCCAATGGCGGCCTCCGCGAATTCATCGGTGTAGACGAGACCGTGCTTGGCGAACAGGGCGGATTCCGCCTCTCGCCAGTACCATTCGGAGTCCAAGAGGGTTCCGTCAAGATCGAAGAGCAGTCCGTGGGGCAGCAGATCGGCGGTGGACAAAAGGAATCCTCTCTCGGGGCGTGACGGGGCGCGCGTGGCCGAACAGGGGTACAGGCGCTCCGTGAAACTCGTTCTGACGGAAGTCCGAAGATCGTGGCCCGCCGTGATGTCTTTGCTGCCAGCCTACCAACTTCTCCTCGGCTGCAAGACTGCTGGTACCGGGCATTGCTCCCGATTGCCCATCGGTGCGTTCAGATCTCGATGGTTCTGCCGTTGAGAAGACCCTCCACCGAAAGAACGTAGGAGCGGCCCAGTTCGCCATCAGAAACCGTGCGCTGGCCGGGAAAGGAGGCATGGAAGTGGGGTGAGTTCGCCAGAACATTCGGAGAGACCACATTGATTCGAATCCCGCGCGGGGCCTCGGCGGCAGCCGTGATGACGAAGGATTCCAGCGCGCCGTTGGCCATTGCCGCCGCCGCTCCAGTGGCGATGGGTTCACGTGCAATGACGCCACTGGTCAGGGTGATCGATCCACCCGCCTTCACATACTCCATCCCCTGCGTCACGATCTCGACCTGGCCAAGAACCTTGGAGACGAAACCCGCCAAGTAGTCTTCACGTTCCAGCTCGGCAAGCGGCTTGAACGGAACCGAGCCGGCCGCCACGACGATACCGTCCACCTCCCCCACCTGCTCGAGCATTGCGGTGATCGACTCCGGGGACGTGATGTCCACCGAGACGGGCGCGGAACGCGAGGCACGGACGACGTCGTGCCCCCGCTCTTCCAGCGTGGCGGCAACGACCCTGCCGATGTTTCCAGTGGCGCCAATGACCAATACCTTCATGAATCTCTTCCTGTGATTGATGTATGGGCGTGAGCTTGTGATCATCCCTTACACGACTGGGCAGCCAACCCGTGCCGGTTCCGGCAACCATCCTTTGGTGGGCTACTTGAACACCGCTGCCGGAGGCCCAGACAACCTGCGATCCGGCTCCCGCCCTCACCGGGCATCATAGCAATTTTGCGCAATTTGGCGATACGTGCGACAATTGGCCGCGCGGAACCTCTTTTGTGTTCCTACCTTCCTGACTGGAAAAAGTGGTGCGGAATGGTCGATATCCCAAGAGAAGAAATCACTCTCGACAAGATGAGCGTAGAGCCTCTTTTCGCCCAGGTGGAGAAATCCTTGAACTCGGCCATCAACTCCGGGAGATTCCTTCCCGGAGAACGGATACCCACCGAGCCCGAGCTCGCTGAAATCTACGGGGTCAGCCGGATTACCATTCGCAGGGCGATCGATGAGCTCTGCCAGCACGGTATCCTCGTCAAACGACAGGGCAAGGGCACCTTCGTTCGGGAACGAAAGATGACCCGAAAGATCGAACACGCCGCAAGTTTCACCGAATCCTGCATAGCAAGTGGCATGGTTCCCTCCGCGGCAGTCATGAAACGGGAACTTCTCAAGTCCGTGCCATCCGACATCGCTGCTCGCCCGGAGTTTGGCGACGATCGGATCCTCTACATCCAGCGCATCCATTACGCCGATGGTGCACCCATCATGATCGAGAACAACTACTATCCGTATTCTCGATACTCGTTCCTGTACTCGGAGCCTTTGGTGGGTTCTCTCTTCGAGACCTTGGCTGCCCATGGAGTCGAGATAGGAGGATCCGAGAACTCCTATATTGACGCCATAGCCGCCACAAGGGTTCACGCCGCGATGCTGTCCATCCTCGTGGGTGACCCGCTGTTCTTGCTCTATCGCGAGATGCTGGACAAGAACAACGAGCTCATCTACATAGGTCGGCAGTACATTGCGGCCAGCCGTTACCGCTTCTTCTACGACGTGAACTAGAGGCCAGACGGGCAGGGTGTGTCGTGCCAACCGAACGGGGCGTGCCGGGAGTTCACCGAGCGGGGCGTGTAGGCAATCCGCTGTTTCGACCTCGCGATGAAACCAATCCTCGCGAGATCTATGTTTTATGCATCGAGTTCTACAGTTAGAAGTGCGACTTCGAACTCTAACTGTAGAACTCGATGCAGGCCCGTGTGTTGCCGAGCCGACCCGCATTGTTGAGTTCGTCGCCCGATGATGCGGGCGAGCAAAGCTGTCAGCCGAGCTTCTCGGCGTAACCACGCATCCACGCGACGTCGTCGGGGTCGAGTTCGATAGCCATGGCCCTGACGTTCTCGGACAGCTCCTGCGGCGTCATGCTTCCGCTCAACACCGTCACGTTCGGGTTCTGAGCCAGAATCCAGGCGATGGCCAGGTCCGCGGAGGCGCAGTCGTACTTCTGGCGCAGCGGCTCCCACGCATCGAGCATGTCGAGGGCTCGCTCCAGATTCTCCGGTTCAAACCATTTCTTCCCGGCCCGCGCGTTACCCGTGGGCGGGAGGTATCTCCGCGGCACCGCACCGGCCAGAATTCCCATCTCCAACGGGGAGTAGGCCTGCACTGTCACACCGTTCTCAAGGCACAGCGGCATGAGTTCCTTCTCCACACCTCGGTCAAGGATGCTGTAGCGCATCTGCACCACGTCCAGTTCACCGTGTGTGAGATACTCTCGCACCTGATCCGGGGTGACGTTGGCCGCGCCGATTCCGTGGATCCGACCGCTCTCCTTGAGCTCCGTCAGGTATTCCACCGTTTCGGCGATCGGTGTGTTGAAGGGCTCAATCGCGGGCCAGTGCGTCATGTAGATGTCGATGTGGTCCGTGCCCAGTCGGTCCAGACTGGCGTCGAATTCCCTCTTGATCGAAGCCGGGTCAAGAGAGCGGTTGAGCACGCGGTCCCCCACCTTGTTGAAGAACGCCCCTTCGCTGTCCCACACCAAGCCGCACTTGGTGATGATGACGTACTCATCCCGGCATCCGGCTATCGCCTTTCCGACGATCTCCTCGCTGCGGCCGAAATTGTAACCGGGGGCGGTGTCCACCAGATTGACACCCTTGTCCGACGCCGTGCGAATCGTCTGGATGCCCAGCTCCTCAGTATCCGCGCCGTCGAAGGCTGGGCCGCCCCCGATGGCCCAAGTTCCCAAACCGATCCGGGAAACATCCCGTCCCACATTGCCGATCTTCATACCGTGTCCTCACTTTCAGTTCTTGCTTGTCTTGCCTGCAGTAGATTTCTGGTTTGTCTTGCCTGCAATGAATTCATCGACCTGCGACTTACCGCGAACGCCCGCCGTGGCACCCAGGCCGCCAACGGAAACGGCCGCCACACCGTTTGCGAATACCGCGCATTCCTCGGCGGACTTTCCTTCGAGCAGCGCCCGGATGAAACCAGCCGCGAAATTGTCTCCCGCCCCGGTGGTGTCGATGGCGTCCAGATCGTCGCGTACGAAGGCGGGAACGACGGCGTCGACCCCGCCACCGCGTACCAGACATCCGCGCTTGCCCACCTTGAGTACCACCGTCCCCACGCCCAGGGCCAGCAGCGTGTCAGCAGCCTCCGACTCGTCGCGGGCACCCGTCAACACCATGGCCTCGTCGGCGTTCGGGAAGAAGTAGTCCACACGACCCAGGGCCTGGGCAATGTCCGCCAGTCCTTCGCCGATACGGCTGGGGACCATGTCCGCGCACACGGTCATGCCCGCATCCTTTGCTTGCGCGAACAGCTTGGCCAGCCACTGCCCGGACAGCAGAGGATTGTTGAAGATGCTGCCAAAGGCAAGGATGCGGCCATCCAGGTACCCTGTGGCGTCGATGTCGGATTCCTCCGTCTTCCACAGGCTCCCGTTGCGGTTGGTGATGAAGGTCCGTTCTCCGTCGGGTTGCACCAGGCCCACGTTGAGCGAGGTGGTCATGCCCTCCCTCACCGTGATGCCGGAGACGTCCACCCCTTCGCCGCGCGCGCTCTCCACGATGAAGGTGCCCGCAGCGTCCGCACCCACCGCTGTCACGAGCGCGACCTTGGCTCCCAAGCGGGACAGGATGATGGACTCATTGAGCGCATCACCGCCCACCCGCATCGAGATGTCGTCAACGGGATGGGACACCAAATCGAAGACGGATCGGTCCACCGGTTGCAGGGGGATGTCGACCACCGAGGAGCCGGCGCACACCACATCGAATGTGGTCATCGTTCGTTCCTTTCCTAGGAGAGCGAGGCATCCACGACCACGACGGCCTTGGTGAAGGCGTCGGGCTGATTGGCGGCGAACTCGAATGCCTCCTGGATGTCCGCGTAATCGAAATACTTGTCGACGATGGCGGAGGCCTTGAGGACCCCCGAGCGGATGAGCTCGATCGTGGTCGGGTATGAGTTGCAGTAGCGGAAGACCGTCTGAATGCTCACCTCACGATTGATGGCCAGGAAGGATACGGGGGCCTCCCCCGGCACCGAGCCCACCACCATCAACTTTCCGCGCCGCTTGACCACCTGGAGCCCGAGTTTCACGGTGGGCACCGCGCCAGCGGTCTCGAAGACCACGTCGGCGCCGTACTGGCCCACGATCGAACGGATCTTTTCGACGACGTCGTCATCCCCTCCGTTCATTGCGGCACTCACACCGAGTTCGCGCGCCTTGTCGAGCCGGCGATCCTGCAGGTCCACGACCACAACACTGCGCGCGCCCGCCATCGTGGCCACCATCGAGACCATCAGGCCCACGGCACCACAACCGAGGATGACGACGGTCTTCCCGATCAGGTTCCCCGCCATCTCGACCGCATGGGTCGCCACGGACGCGGGTTCCACAAGTGCACCCTCATCGAGCGTCATGTCATCGGGTAGGCGGAAGGCCAGATGGGCCGGATGCGTGATGTATTCGGCAAAGGCTCCCCTGTAATTGGGCGCCGTGGCCATGAAATCCACCTGCGGGCACACGTTGTAGTGTCCGGCCAGGCAGAATTCGCAGCGGTAGCACGGCTCGCCGGGCTCCAGGCAGACGCGATCTCCCACCTTGAGGTCGGTGACGTTCGCACCCACCTCGGCAATGACGCCGGATGGTTCGTGCCCCAGACCGACCATCTGACCGGGCTGGGGTGGAATGTAGGGGCCGAACTTGAATCCGTGGATGTCGGAACCACACATGCCCACTCGGGCGATCTTGACGACCACCTCATCCGGTCCGGCGGCGGGACGTTCGCATTCGCTGATGACCATCTTGCCGGGTTCTTCGAGAATCGCCTTGGAATTGGCACTCATTGTTTTCTCCTGTATCTCTTTCTTGTTGTTCCAGCCGGGTATCCGTACGCCGACTTTCGGCGCGCGACCCGGAATTTCTTGCTTTGCCCTTTGCCTCATCGAGAGCCCGCCTCCCGGGCATGGCCCGCGTTCATCTCGATGCCGACCCACGGAGGCGGGTTCCCTTTGGCGGGCGGGCGCATTCGGGTGCCATTACTGGACCGCCATCTGCTCGCAGGACTTTCCGCGCGTCTCGATCCCGAATACCGCGAGGATCAGGGCACACGTGGTCAGCAGCGCACCGAGCACGGCAAAGACGGCCACCACGCCGAAGTCCGTCAGCAACCACGCCACGAGGTAGGGCGAGACGATGGCCGTGATGCGACCGATCGAGTTCGCGATTCCGAGGCCGCGCATCTTTTGTTCCGTGGGCCAGATCTCCGGGGCGTAGACCGCCGACGAGAAGCTGTTGTATGTGTAGAGCACCATGATCATGAGGGTGCCGATGATCAGAATGCTGATCTCCGTGGACTGGTTCGCGTAGATGTAACCGAGGACCGCAATCATCATGATCAACACCGCTCCCAAGGTCTTGCGTGGGAACTTGTCCATGATCAGCGTGGAAATGAAAACGCCGATCGGGGCGCCGATCATCATCGTCATCGACATGAGGAGCGAGCTTTTGATGTCGATTCCCTGGTTGATGAAGATCGTGGGTACCCACTGCGTGATGGTGTAGAGCGAGAGGTTCATGGCGATGAGCGTCGCCGCCGCGACCAGGGTGCGCCTGCCGAGGGCACCCCTGAAGAAGTCCCAGAACGGTGTCTTGTTCTCCTCGAGCACCGCGGATGGGACGTCATCGCAAAATGCCTCGTTGTTGCTGACATATCCACTTTCTGCAGCGACCTTTTCGATGACCTCCATTCCTTCTTCGACCCTTCCGGTTTCGATGAGCCATCGGGGCGATTCGTCCAGCCTGAAATGGACGACGACGAGCATGGCCAGGGACGCCAATCCCCCAACGATGAACATCGCGCGCCAGCTCGCGATGGGAATGAGGATGGCAGCCAGCAAGGCGGCTATCAGCGGCGACAGGTTGCCGAGGAGCGATATGCGCGCGGACCACGTACCCCGGACCCTTGCCGGGATGAACTCGGTGAACGAGCCATAGCCGAGGACTATGCCGCCGCCCATACCGATCCCCATGAGGCCTCGGCACACGATCAGGAACACCATGTTGGGGGCACAGGCTGCGATCAGCGCCATGGTGGCGAAGACGAGGATGCAGAGTTGATACGTCTCCTTCCTGCCGATTCGATCACCAAGTGCGCCCGCCACCAGCGATCCGATGAAGAAACCCACCATCATCGCCGAGGAGAAGAAGGCGTTCCAATAGTTGCTCGACCAGCCTCGATCGACGAGATCGGCAAGTACCGAGTTTCCCGAAGAATTCAGTATTCCGTTGAACTGAAGGGCAAAACCCAGCACCCAGAATGTCTTCAAATGCCAGTGTGAAACCGGCATCCTTTCGAGCTTCACCAAAGCCCTTTGCGCTTCCATCATTTCCTCGCACATTCTGCGGCTCTGGGCAGACATCGCGCACAATCCACACTGTCATCTGCGGTAGCCGCACCGTTCATATCGGGCAACGATGGCTGCCACCGAAGATCCCTGGCGGCCCTGCGTGTTGCCGCCAGGCGCGCCAGTGCGCCTTCTTTGTTCTGGAAGGCCACGTCGCCTCACATTTCGTCCGTGATGTCTCCGAATGCCACGCCTCTTCGCGTGCCGCGGGATATTGTTCTGTTGGCCGCCCGGACCTTCACGATGCGTGCGAAGGTCCGGACGGGAGATGGTCCTAGGTGCAGGAACCGCTGTCTTCAACTGGCGATACGTCCACCTTGATCGGACCGCTCACCCGGGGCATCGCTGCCGCACGCCCTGTTGCCCCGAGCAGTTCGATCTTCTCGAGTGCCCGCTGCTTGAGAGCCGCACGCACCCGCAACTGCGTGTTGACGAAGTTGGTGGTGAGGTCCTCACGGATCGCGTCCATGGCGGCCATGCCGAGTTCGGCATGAATGTTGACCTTCGCAACTCCCAGGCCGACGGCCCGCTTGACATCCTCGTCCGGGATTCCGGAGGCGCCATGCAGGACGAGCGGGACATCGACGGCGTCGCGCACCGCTTCGAGAACATCGAAGGCGATCCGGGGAGTCGTCGAGTAGGGCCCGTGCACGTTGCCGATGGCGACTGCGAGGGCGTCGCAGCCCGTCCGCTCCACGAATTCGGCGGCCTGGCTGGGGTCCGTGTAATCGTAGCTGGCCATGACGGCCTCATAATCCCCCGGGTCGCCGACGTGACCCAGCTCCGCCTCAACCGGAATGCCACGCGGGTGATAGAAGTCCACCACCCGCTTGGTCTCGGCGATGTTCTCCTCGAACGAGAGCTTCGAGGCGTCGCGCATCAATGCGTTCATGCCATGCACGTACGCATTGTGCACGATCTCAAAGGAACGGCCATGGTCCCACATCACGATGGTGGGAACATTGGAGTGCTGCGCCATCGAGAGCATCGTCGGCGCGAACTCCTCGAAGATCGTATTGTTCACGAACCCAGTTCCGAACGAGACGATGACGGGAGCGTCGGCCTCCTCCGCCGCGTCCATCACCCCCATGAGCATCTCGGCGTTCCATGTGTTGAAGAGTGGGACCGCGTAGCCGTTCTGCTGCGCGTCGTGCAACCACCAATTCAAGTCAGCCAGCATGCTGATTCCTTTCCTAGCTTCTTAATCTTCGTCATCGAAGTCGTACGTGAGCACGACCTTGATGGCATCCTTGTCACGCATGGCCTCGAAACCCTTCTCCCATTCGGAGAGGCCGAAGCGATGGGTGATCATCTTGGAGGTCGAGACCAGGCCATTGGAAACCAGACGCAGCACATTGCGCCACGTTCTCGAGTCGTAGGCCATGTGACCGATGATGCTGATGTTCCACTCGGTGATGCGGTTGATGGAGAAGTCCAGCGGTTGGAAGCCCATGCCCGCGCGAACGATCTCCGCGTTCGGACGCACCATCTCGATGGACTGCTTCAGAGCAATGTTCGCACCGGAGCATTCGATGACCAGGCCGAGGTTGTCCTTTCCGCAGATCTCTTGGCAGCGAGCAACCACGTCCTCCTTTTGAGCGTTGATTACGTGGGATGCGCCAAATTCCTTGGCCTTCGGGAAGCGGACGGCCTCGTCGGCCTCCAGTCCCACCAGCACGATGTTGACGGCTCCCATGATCTTGGCGAGCTGCACGGTGTACAGTCCGAGCGGACCGGCACCGAAGACGACGACATCCTGGCCCGGCAGGAACGAGGTCTGCTCGCAGATCGACTTGTACGAGTTGGCCAGCGGCTCACAGGCACACGCCTCCTCGTAGGCCATGTTCTCCGGGATCTCCCAGATGGCATGTCGCTTGATGCGCAGGATCTCGCCGGGGATGACAGCGTACTTCGTGAAGCCACCGCCCCACCGGTTGTTGTCGAGACCGATGTTCACCTTCTGCTCGCAGACGAGGAAGTCTCCGCGCTCGCAGGCCGGGCAGACCCCGCAGACGTGTCCCGAGTTGTCCGAGACGACGCGCTGGCCGACCTTCCAATCCGTGACCTTCGAGCCGACCTCGGCGATGTCACCGGCGAACTCGTGGCCCCGGATCGAATTGAGCTCGTCCGAACCGTTGTCCACACGGAAGTGCTTCATGTCCGCGCCACAGATGGTGGCGGCTCTGACGCGGACGAGGACATCCTCGTCGCCGATCTGTGGCTTCGGCACATCGATGAGCCGATATCCACCGAATTCCTTACCGTACCTGGCAAGTGCCTTCATTGTTCTGTCCTTTCTAGCGTTTCAGTTTCTTGGTTGATCTCGACGCTCGAGATCTCTTCGACGGAAGCACCGCGGCTCTCGACTCCGAAAACCGCGATGACAACTGCGGTGATGAGGGAGGTGGCACCCAACAGGATGAACACTCCGGTCATGCCGGAAGACGTGAGAAGGGCTGCCACCGCGTATGGAGAGAGGATGCCGCTGATTCGCCCCACCGAGTTGGCGAGGCCCGCACCGCGAAGTTTTGCCGCGGTGGGCCAGATCTCCGGCACATACACGGCCGACGCGAAGCAGACGTACATGTAGACGAATATGATGAGGAAGAAGCCCGCAATCGACAGCGCCATCATGCTCGTCTGCAATGAGTAGACATATCCGAGAACGGCGATGATGACGAGCAATCCGATGCCAAAAACCTTGCGGGGGAAGCGCTCGATGATGAAAATGGCAATGAAGATGCCGATCGGCGCACCGAACATCGACATGGTATTGAGAACCACGGAGTCCTTGAGGTCGATGCCCTGCGAGAGAAGCATCGTCGGCAACCAGTTGATGAGCGTGTACTGAACAACGTTCATCGCGATGAGGACGAACGATCCAAGGATCACGCGTTTGAGCAGCTCACCCTTGAAGAGAGCGGAGTAGGGAATCTTGACAGTTGTCTCCTTGGCCACGGCCTCGGACACCGGCGCCGGTTCGAGTTCGATGCCCTTGCCCTTCTCCACGCGGGACTCGATGTTGTCGAGGAGTTCGTTGGCCTCTGCGAAACGGCCCTGGCTCTCCAACCAACGCGGGGACTCCGGGAAGAGCTTCCACACGACGATCAAGACAATGGTTGAGGTGACCGAGGGGATGATGAACTGGATGCGCCAGTTCATGTCGGGGCCGACCACTCCCACCAAGAAGGAGGCGATGAGTGAACAAATTGGGTAGGACCAGTTACCGATGAAGGAGACTCGTGCGGACCATGAGCCGCGGTCGCGCGAGGGCACGTATTCGGTCCACGATGCGAAGAGAATGGTGAGAAGACCGCCCAAGGCGAAGCCCATCACGAAGCGGACCACGATGAGGAAGGTCATGTTGGGTGAGAATGCCGCCACGACCATGGTGATGACGTGGAATACCACGAACATCATGTATCCATTGCGGCGCCCCACCCTGTCGCCGATGACTCCACCGAGCAATGCTCCGAGGAACATTCCTGCAGTCGTCAGCGAGGAGAACACCGCGGCCGAATCGTTGTCCGCCCAACCGATGTCCTTGAGAATGGCCAGAACCAATCCGCCGATGGCGTTGCTCCAGCAGGTGAGGAGGCCGAAGGCCACCATCCAATACACGCCCCAGTGAAAGCCACTGGAGGGGAGCCGGTCCAACCGGGCACCGGCATTTGGCCAGGTGCTATCTTGCTTAGCCATGAGTACTCTCTCGTCTATTGATCCGGGAAGTGAGAACACCGGATACATTGTTTTCGTCTCGGGGAGTCAGTGAGGATGCGGAGAGACACACCGCGGGATGTACGCCGGTTGCAAATCCAGACAGGACCCCGCGCAGGCCATCTTCCCCGCGCGTTCCAGCGCTCCAGACCAACCTGCACACGCTGCTACACCTTCGTAGTTCTTCGGCGAACACAATGGGATTCCCCCAAAACTCTTTCCGATACACATAACGTTATATGACGTTATGTCCTAAACATTACTGACTCTCCCACAAGGTCAGTGGGGTCAAAAGTCCCAAACGGATCATTTTTGGCGATTTTGAAGGCCGAAATGAGTGGGAAACGCTTGGCAAATAACTGATAATGATTATCAATAAAGATAGAATGTGCACTCCTTCAACATTGAAAGGCAGAGAGGGTCAAGCTGGTAGTTTTCCATCGAGGCGCCGCGGACTGGCACAGTTGGGCCTTCCTCGATGATGGAAAGCAACAAGAATGACTAGCAAGGCAGCAGGCATGCCTGCGGGCGGACGGTCCCGACTATCGCAGCGAACGAAGGGCCCTGATGGCAATGCGTGTCGTCCGCGGGGTCCGACTTTCACGGTTCCAGCGGGCGCAGAGCTCTTGCGCCCAGTCGGGTCTGGTTCTCGTGGCATCATTGATCCAGTTGGCCACCGAATCCTGTACGTATCGCGAAGCGTCGTTGCGCAGGGGTTCGAGCAGTGAAAGCCACCTTTCCGGCTGCTCCTTCACAACCTTGATGCGCGGGCTTGCCCAGACACCGCACGGTCGCATCGACTCAGTCGCGAAGCGGCGCACGTTGGCCCCTTCTTCCCCTGTCCAGGCAGTCAGGAATTCAAGCTACCCCGCAACGTCCTCGACCAGATTGGGATGTGCCTCCTTCCAAGCCCACTCCCACGCCGTGAAATGTTTGCGGATCTCAAGGAAGCACGGCACGGGCCAGCATCGGGTGATCAATGGCAAGGGCCTCGGAAAGGGTTCCGCCTGCGCGGCTCCAGGATTCAGCCGTCGGAATCAAGCTCAGCGATGGCAGCGTGTGTTCCGCCTGCGCGGCTCCAGGATTCAGTGCGGCCAGAGGATTCACGTCGATTGCTTTCATGGTGCCCCAATCACCGAGCGCACCATCAACCCTGACAAGAACTGTCAACCCAAAAACCCGGAACCATGCCCGACGCAAAAAAGAAGTGGCAAGAAAACCGTCCCGGGGGTTTGGACTGGAAATTTTTTCGGCGTCTGGGGCTTGTACCCCCCCCCCCGAATA
>WPCI01462924.1_pt1 | contig 143575 bp, 124 predicted proteins | sample 5399871 | NCBI WGS metagenome assembly WPCI01 (sample SAMN12869469, study PRJNA574797) | sludge metagenome | isolation source: wastewater treatment of pH7 | place: China:Beijing | collected 2019-05-20
TCGTTGAAAACCTGGCGGGACTCACCGAATTGCCCCCTCAGCTTGAGGTCGCGCTGCTGCCACTGCGCATCACAGCGGGGGACGGCTCACCCATCCGCGCGGTCGCATTCCTCGACAGCCACGAAGACCCCGACTGCGACAAGCTTGCCATGCCTCGCTGACCGACGGCACCTTTGCGATGAGAACGGTCGCGGAACGGAGCACAAACGGGTTCCGGGTCCCGGCCAGGCCCCGGCCAAGTCCCGGCTAGGCCCCGGCCAGGTCCCCGCTCGTCGCAACGGCCGCAATCGACGCGTCACGGAAGGCGTCAGTACCCGCGATCGGATGCTTCCAGAATCCCCTCCGAAAGGACAAGAAAAACGACGAAGCCCAGGTGAGAAACCTGCTCTCACCTGGGCTTTTTGGTCGGGTTGACAGGATTTGAACCTGCGACCCCTTAACCCCCAGGTAGACGGTTCAGCCCAGATCCTTGATTTTCCGGGCATCTCTACCCCTCAAACGGCCCTGTTTCACGTCATGGATTGCATGGTTTGCATGCATCAGGTCCCGACCAGGTCCCGGCTCTTGGTAGGTCTTCACACCTTCGGCAGGGGTTTACGTGGGGTTTATGGAAGCATCACCGGAAAGCTCCGCACTGAGAAGGTACGCCGCCTGACCGCTGAGCGTCAGAGAAGTCCGCGAGTCTCGTGGACACCCTCGACAGCCGTTTCCCGGGGACACCAGGGTCTCGTATGTGAGCTGCTGCTCGGCGTTGTACCCGGTCTCGACTCCGCCACGGGCAATATACGCCGGGTCTAGGTCAGGACTGGATGTTGTACCGGTCGACGGGTCACGGGATCGATGAGAAACCCACGACTTAGCTCCACTAGCTACTTGGGACGTCTGAGTCCGCGCCGCGCTTTGAGCAATCCCACGTCACTACCATTTCGCTTAGGATCGAGCTGGTCGAGAACTTTCTGCTGCGTCTCCGGGGTCCAGTAAATCTTGAGGACTTCACGCGCGCGCGTCACCGCCGTGTAGAAGATTCCATGCGAAATGTCATCCTCGTTCGCATCGGTGATGACCAATTTCACCGATTCATACTCAAGACCTTGGGAGCGGTGTATTGATACAGCATAGGCCACCTGGAAGGGCACCAGGCTGCGATCATCCTCAGTGTCAGAGTCGGTATTACCAGGGAGGAAGACGCTGAAGCGCACGGTGGATTCGTCGATGTAATCAAGTCCCTCGATCGCCCACACACTGAGCTCCGAGAAGTTGCGATCTAGCCAAATATCGAACTGGATGTGGTCGTTAGCGACCTCAACGTCGACGATCCTGCCTTTGAGGTTGTTGTGGATCAGCGGCTGGAAACGACCGGAGCTGCCGAACACCACCGGATCACCAACCTTGTACGTGCTCGCGCGCCAAGTGGCGGCTTTGCCTGTGTTGCCAGCTTGCAGGAACCTGTTGATGTTGTTGATCCCATAGAGCCCGTCGTAATTCAGACAGAGGATGATCTCATCGTCGCGAAGCCGGGTGAACAACGTCTCGTCGAGCACGCCGGAATAGCCGTGGTGCGCAATGGACTCCGCGATTCCGTCATCGAGCGATCGCACTTTCGCCCAGAAATCGAGCAAGCCTTCGTCACTCGTTCGCCAGGGCTTCTCCAAATGGAAGACAGCCAGAGGTGGCAGGAAATCCGGTGCGATCGTGAACCAGTTCCCGAACTGAATAGCTTCGATCTGAAACACATCGCCCACAAGAACGAGCAGTTGAAAATCGGTGCTGTCGAGGATCCGAATCATGTCGGCGTTGCTCACCACGCTGCACTCGTCGATCACTAGCACGTCGTAGGTGCCACTGGCCCCGCGTGCCAAGTGACTGGCGATTGTCCGAAACTCAGAATGCTGCGCGGCGACCTTGCGTTCAAGGTTGGCCTTCGCTGGGTTCGTGTGTGCGAGGAAAAGCTTTGAGTTCTCACCGAAGTAGTTCGCGATGTAGTTGACCATCGTCGACTTGCCAGTGCCCGCTGCGCCGTAGATCATTGCGACCCGCGAGCGAGAGAAAAGGGACTTCAACGCCGCGCGCTTGGACTCGTCATCGACCTTTAACGTAGTTTCATCGAGCCATCGATCGACGGCTTGCTCGTGCCCGTTGACGCCTGTATCAGCCAGCGCCTGAAGCCGTTCAACAATCCCGACGGTGTCGTTCTCGTACTGCTGCATGAAGACGTGACGCTTGTCCTTCACGAGGGTGCGACCCGCGTGGTTCTTCGTGGGGGGGAGCGTTTCATTATGCTTTGCGATCAAAGCGTCAAGGTCATCGAAACCGGAAAGATCGTCTTCCGATGTGTAGAGGGATCCATGCTGCTCGACGTTCGTGCGGATACGTCGACCAAGCAGTTCGTGCTCTCGCCCCTTCGTCTCTAGCGCCTCAAAGAGGTCCGTCAGACGAGGAACATGACCAGCAGGGCTAGCCGCGAAGGGCATCGAGTCGAACGGGCTCGCCCGAGATGTAAGGCGCAGGTTCGACAAGTACCGGTTCGGCCGCCCGTCCTGTTGCAGCTTGATGACGCGGTTGTTCATCTCGAGCATGAGATATCGAACGATGTTTGTCCCTGGCGCATTTGACCGGACGAGCTCACGCACGCGATCCAGCATCGGGAAGATTTGCGGGGGCTTCGCTTTGGCGGTTGCGTATGCCTTAATCCGATCGTACTGCGAGGTCTTCATGTCCATCAGGTCGAGCAAGCTCGCCCCCGTCTGGGTCAGGTACTGCATGAGCGCTTTGTACTCGACCGTCCGCGACGCTGAAGTCTCCATCCCGAAGATCTCCGCGAGGTGCTGAATCTCGCACGGGCGAATCGCCACGTTCCACCCTCGGATTATGCTGATCGGCATCTTCCGACCGAGTACCTCAATCTCGTCGTGGAAAAGAAGGAGATGTGCGGCATAGCGCGCCGAAACGTCAATGTCCGTGAACGCGATGATTCGGTCGAACTTGCTCGGGTTATCGGTGACGCCCGCAAAGGTCACTTCATACAAAATCCGACCGTCGATGACAAAAGGGCGCACCGACTGGACGTAGTAATGATCGTCCTGACCCTCGCCGGGAGCCAGCAGAGCCGCCGCATCGATGCGCTCAGCGATCTTCTGGTGGAATTCACTGAGCGATGGGTCCAGGTCTACTGGGAAATCTTCGAGGTTCGAGAGCACCTCCAGGCCGAACTCCTCTCGCAACAGTGTCCGTATCCGCAGTAGGTACACGTAGTACTTGAGCATGAGCCGCTCAGACACGTCACCGTCAAACGTGTAGTGCGATTCGCTCTGCTGGAGTAGCTTGTGGAACTTGTGGAGGAAGTTGAACTTCTTACCAGAAGATCCGATCCACGCGGTACCTGACTTGATGGCGTCGTGGTCGTACGTTGTGGAATCCGACCTAGTATGTGCGCGCACTATGACGCCTTCAGTCAGGTCTCGAAGTTGTTTGATTATGTTCTTCGACATCAACTTCCGATTGCCGGAGAGCTCCTCAATGTTCTCCGAGATGGTCGTCGCCGCGGACGTGATCTGACTATGAACCGTGGCCATGGGTGCTCCTTAAGTGGCTCGAACGCGTGGGCGCGACGCAGGAGATCAAAACGATTGCAGTGATACTCATGGCTCGTCACCGCCGCGAATCCTTGCCCTCCACTCAGAGGTCAGGCTACGTCCGACACCCACCTCATCCACAAGGCTTGCGAAGTTTCGCCACACTTCTACGCGCTGCGCGCGAGGTTCGATACCTCGAAGGCTGGCAAGTCGCTGCTCGACCTCATCCACGCGACCAGGTTTCGCACCTCGTATCCGTTTGTCTCCGTACGGATGATCAGTCTCTGTGAGAAGTCGATGTGGCGGGATCGCGCGAAGTATCTCCTCAGAGGACATCATGGCTGGAGGGAGTGAGAAGTAGCAGCCGAGCCTCACCGCTTCTTCGGTAAGCTCCGCGTTCCCGGTCCACCAATGCAGAATGGCGCCGTGCACGGGTGTTCGGTGTAGCTCGCGCAGCACACGGAGGTGAGCGCCTGAACTGTGAATGCTCACGATCCGTGGTCGACGTTGAAGCTCCCCGAGGATTTGCCGGAACGTCTTGGTCTGTAACTCGATTGGTACACGACTGGAGCCGTCGAGTCCGACTTCGCCGACGAGCGCTGCGTTCTTGATCAGCTCGCCGAACCGTTCGACAGTGAAGGACTTCTGCGCTCGAACCAGTCCAGGATGCACTCCGACGCCCCACAGCGTTCGCAGGTCCGTGCGGCTCTTGACAGCTCTAAACTCGTCGAGCGAGCGCGTCATGGCGAACACGAAAGCTCCAAGCTTGCGCAACTCAGAGCCGTCGATTTCGGGGTCCACGTGCGCATGCGTATCGAGCGGGGGTGGAAGTCTCATAGATCGATTCCCCGCAGTTCCTCGCGTCCTCGACGGCATAAATCCACGGCGTCGGCAAGCGCGATGCTCGACGGGAGCTGGAGCTTTGCGAGGTCTGATTCTCCGAATGGCTCACGAAGGAAGTCACGCATAGCGGGCAGTACAGACTTTTCTTTGACCCAGGCCAACTGCTTCTCTCCCACGGGCACCAGGTAAGGCGTATGGTCGTCCAACCCGGCGGCGGTAAAGGAGGCCCTTCGCAGCACACATCCGAAGCACACTCCACACGCAATCTTTGCTGAGAGTCCGTAGGACTTCGCGCCGGTGTGGGAGCACGACGAAGTCTCGCTCAGGAAAGCGCTGGCACGATCGTGCCCAAGCAGTTCCCGGACTTGCTGAAACATCTCCCCCTTGGTCATATCAGTATGCGGGTTAACTAGGTCGTGGTGCGCGCCAACCGCAGAGAGCAGCGAGATGAGATCGCCGAGGAACTTTGGATGCGTCGTCTTGGTGGAGAGACTTCCTCTCCGGCTACGAGACAGAGGCGGGTTGATCGATGCGTAGCCGTTCTCCGGCAACCAAAGCGGAACCTTGTGCACAGACGCCACCGCGAGGCCGAGTGCGATGAACAGGAACGAACGAGAACGCGTCGAGTGCTCCTTGCCATACGACTTGCCTGTCGGTGAGCGACGACCACGCGCGAGCAGAATCTTGACATGGTCAGCCGTCGTGCCAGGGGCGATCTCCTCGATCGCATCCGCAACTCGAGACTGAATCGGCGATAGGTTTGGGGAGGCCCAGTGCGAGACGAGAATCTGTTGCTCGCTTCGTGAGGCTAGGTCGACTGCTGAGAGCAGGGCACCCGTTGCCGAGTCAGCTCCGCCGCTTAGGAGCACGACGCGGGTCGCACCGAGACCGACGTTGGCTATCTGCTCGGGCGCACCGAAATTCTCACGAAACGTGAACCGCCAGATATCGCCGGTAAGGAACCCGAGTAGTTGCTCGAGCTCCGTTCGGACGCCGTCCCAGGGTCTGACCGCTAGGACGTCAACGGTGATCGAGATATCCCGCTGGTTCCAGTTCGACAGCCGCCCCGAGCGGAGAGAGGATCGGTCCGCCGCGAGGACGGCAATGGCAATACGGACCAGGTCGATGTTGCGGTCGTTGACAGCTCCGAGACCGCCGAGCAGGGGTCCGTAGTTGGCTCGGAAGTGCGAGTGTGACCCGTGGTCATGCCAATAGAACGTCCGATCACAATCGGGCGTCAGGGTGGACGGGACCGGCGCGACAGTCAATTCATACGAGAACATGCCTACTCTGATCTCTCATTGTAAATACGTCGCAGGTATCGAAGGCCGCGCTCAATAGCTGAATCAATCGCGTCGGGGCTGGCGCCCGTCTCGGAAAGATTTGCGCGCGACGCTAGGTGATGGCTCGTGTCGTAGACCTCGAGAATGAAGTCCTCTCGCGAGACAGAATCGGTCGACGTGAACTCGTTCGATTCGGAAATGAAGATCTCGGCGATCATCACTCCGATTGCGTGCTCGGCCGTGGCTGCGGCATCGGGGGTCGATGGATTCACATCCGTGTCAAGCATCCACTCGAGCAGGTGGTGCGCGATGTCCCGCTGCTCTTCGGCCGGAATATCACTCGAAGTCTGCGCTTCACAAACGACGTCGAGGATGGCTCGCACCATCTCCGCCCGTGTGGGGAGAGCGGACAGTGCGTCAAAGTCGAGTCCTGCCTTTGCGAGCGCTTCTCGATTGCCGTCACGGAAGGCCCGAGCCAGGTTTGCCGCACGGCTCGCGGTTGCGGCATACGCGCGGGCATCACGGCGCGGCGCGCTTTGTTTGCGCCCCGTGCCACCCCCGCCGCCGGTTCCTCCACCGCCACCGCCCGAAGAGCCGCGTGAGAACACGGGAATCTTGAGGGCTTGCGCGACCACGCGCTCCGGAATGCCGGTCCTCTGACCCCCCGTCTGGCCGTCCGCCCACTGATCGACACCATCGCGGAGGGCGCGACCGACTTTACTCGTCGATCCCTTATACGACGAGCTTGTCCCCATGACTAAATGCCCTCCTTGGCAGCAGCGACAGCCTCAACAAGCTCTTTGCGTCCGCTTGCATCCGCCATCTGTGTCATCTGCTCGATGATCGCCTCGGGGTCATCGGCACGAAGCTGAACGAAGCCACCGACCTTAAGCTCTGCGGGTCGAAGCCGTTTGAGCGCAGCGACGACTATCGCGACCGCGGAGGGCTGAACACGACTGATTCGAAGCAGCGCCACGACCCCAGCGGACTGTTTCTGCGGTTCATCAACGATGACACCGCCGATGTAGTGAATAAGCTTGCCTGCCACTGCGGGCTGCAAGTTGCGCAGCATGTCGTCAGTCACTCGGCGCGCCTCGGTAATGGAACGCGAAAGGAGCTGTGTTGCGATATCTCGAATGGACTCAGGCAATCCTTCGGACGCGAGGAACACACTCTTGAAGCTGGCCGCGAACACGAGATACGGTGCGATGTCCTTCTTCGCCAACGGTGGAGACAGACGAGCCCAACGGATGAGCCCATCGCCGAAGCGAGGCTTCGAAGCGTCGGCTGTCGTTTCCAGTTCTACCTGAGTCGCGGCATCCGGATCGGTAGCCTCCGCTGCTTCTTCTACGTCGGTGATGCTTGTAGCCGGTTGCTGCTCTGTGTCGCCCTCACTCTGGGGCGTTCCGGCCTGCGCTTCGAGTGCAGTCAGGTTTTGCCGCAAGGTCTGCTCGCGCAGCCAGCCGGTGACCTCCTTGAACTCGTCAGGGAAGTACTGCTCGAGGACCATGAGCTTTGCGATCGTCGCTGCGTCTAGCGTGATCCCACGGCGCGCAGCGATGCTGAGACGAACAGATAGGTCGTTGAGGAAGCGCTTTATGCGTCGCGGGTTGCCTTTTGTCTTCTCGTGGACAATCGGACGGATACGGGCAGCATTGTTGCGTTGCTCGAGGAATTCATTCTTTTGAAGCGAAGCTACTGTCTCTAGAGCAACAGCACCTCGTCGTGCGATCGAGACGTCACTGACAATCTGCGCATACTCGGGAGGCTCAACGAGACTTCGGATTTGGAGCAGAACGAGGTACGCCTCGGTATCGAAGTCCGACAAGGCGGGGACCGGTACGGAAGTCTGTACGATCTTGTGCAGGTAGAGCTGAGCCGGTGTCTCTTCGCCGGGTTTCGTTTCCGGCGTAGCGGGGTATCGCGTAGCAATCGCGTCGGCGACTCGTTCTTCGTCAGCAGCGATAACGAAGGACATTTTGGGAACGGAAAGAAAGAGCCTGATGGTCTCAAGGGTCTCAACGACTGTCTCAGGGAGACAGCGATCGAGGTCATCGACGAGCACCACGACGTTCCTGATCGACTCCATGCCGGCTGATTCCAGAAGTGAGCGAAATTCCGCACGGAACTGGACCATGTCCGTAATCGGTTCAGGGCTGTTCTCGTCGCCCCCTTCTTTCGGCTTGACGAGATCGAGCACACTGTCGAGAGACGGGAGAGTTACCGTTACTGCGGACTGGGCAGCGAGCTTCATCGCCTTCGTCCAGTCGATGCGTTTCAGGAGTCGTTTGACGAGCACTTTCGACTGTGCGCCAACACCCTCCTCAGGAAGAGCCATTTCGATCGCGGTTAGGATCTCCCCAATGAGAGATTCTTTTATTCCAAGCTGCGGGTCGTATCGCCACGGGTCAGTCTCGATGACGAGACGAGATACAGCCTCTCCTTGCTTATGCTTGAGCTGCTTACCGATTATGCGAAGCACTGATGTTTTGCCACTTCCCCAAGACCCAGCGAGACCGAGCGCAATTGGATCGAGGCGTGGATCTAACAGAGCGTCGACAACCGTCCCAGCGACTGCATCGAAGGACAGCAGGTCGACGTCAGTCGGTTCGTCGAGGAAGAGCGGATAGTTGTCGACGCTCATAATGCATCCACTGTGCTGGGGTCGATAAACTTGTCGCCGTTAAGTCGGATCAGGCGAAATGCGATCGAATCGCAAAATGCACTGGACTCCCGAGAACGGTCGGATGTGAAGTTTTCTCCGAGCAGCTCCTGTGCGGTTGCTTCCATGTCCGCGAGTGCGGACTTGCGTCGCGCTTGGGCGCGGTCAATGAGGCTCATGTTCACAGCGTACCGAGGCACTACGACACTGGCACAAGACGCTCCGAGACAATTTTCGAAAGTTTTGTGCTGATCAGGCATCATTAGCTTGCGCGTCCGAAGGCCTGCTCCAAGAAGTCTGCCGTGATCGGGTTGACGGTCTCGTTACGTCGAATGTAGTGCTCTCTTGTGATCGAAGGGTCGCTGTGGCCGAGGAGTTCGGAGGCGAGCTGCAGTCCCCCGATCTCGTTGATCGCGGTCGCTGCGGTGCGGCGGAACCTGTGTGGCGTCACGTCCGTGACTCCGGCCTTGTCCATGACGTCGCGGAGTTGCCTGCGGATGTTGTTCGTCGTATGTGGTGTGCCCAGACGGGTGGCGAACAGCAGCACATCGGGATGCGTGAAGCGAATCTTCTCGAGACGTGCCTGTACCGCCTTAAGCGCGAACCCTGGCAGGGCGACGCGGCGGACGGAACGGGCTGTCTTCGGGTGATCTTGGCGGTGGGTGGGTTCTCCCTTCCGGCTCACGATCGTTCCGGATATCCGCACCGACGGTATGGGTGTATCCAGGTCGAGGTCGCCGAGGCGGATTGCGAGGACCTCGCCGATGCGCGCTGAGGTGCCGAGCATGACTTCCACGACCTGGCCGAGCTGCCCATCCGGCCTCGGGCCTGCTTTGATCGGGCGATGCTCCCACGCGCTGATGCCCGCACGGATCGCCTTGAGCTCATCCCAGGAGAAGATATCCGGGGTATGGGGCGGGCGGCGGAGCCGGGAGACGTGATCCATCGGGTTGCGTGGGAGGATCTCGTGGCGCACCGCGAGCGCGAGGGCGAGGCGGAGGACGACGCGGGCTTGGCGTGCTCGGTTGTAGCTCTGTTTCGCGAGTTGTTTGAGGAAGTAGTCGCAGCGGGCGACGCCGATTTCGCGGAGGGTGACTTCTGTGAAGAACGGAAGTACGAGGGTGCGCATGTTGCGTTCGTACAGCAGTCGGGTCTTCCTGGAGAGTCGGTCTTCGAGGTCCATGTCTTCGAGCCAGTACGACACCAGTGCCGGGAAGGGGCTGTCTGCGGTCATACCGGAGAATCCGGGTTGGAAGAGGTCGCGTTCGGCAAGCTTCTTCTTCAACGATCGTTCGGCAGCGGGTCTGGTGGTGCCGGTGGTTTGGACGTGTCGGCTCTTCCCGTCCCAGTCGCGATAGCGCGTGCGGGCGACGTAGCGTCCGCCCGGTGTGCGCGTGGTGGTGATGCTGCCGAAGGTGCCGATCGGGGTGCGGGGTCTAGCCAAGGACGCTCACCCCTGCGAGGTCGTTGGACGGGAACCGTTCTGCCGGGGCATCGCTGTGGAGTTGTAAATGCATCCATCAATTCTGGAACGGTCGCCAGACCTTGGCCATGAGGATGGGTCACGTGCAATGGCTCACGCGCTGGTGAGAGCTATCGTCTCGGGCATGCGCGGTGACACACATCAGTTGCGGGTTACGCGCACGAAGATTTGAAGAGCGTTCCGCGCCTTCTCTCCGTGGCAGCGCCTACACGGTGAGCGACCGTGGCACACCTGCTTCATCGAACTCGATAGAGATCACGCTTTCCTGCCCCGCCCAGTCTTCGAGTACCGCGACTGCTTCGTCGCTGAGCTCTTGGACAAAGAGCAGCACGAGGTTGTGTTTTGCTCTTGAGGTGGAGACATAGAAAAGGTTGCGTGAGTGCGTGAAGCTCCCGGTCTGCCTGAGTTCTGGCTTGCTCTGCGGTGCATGGGCAGCGATCATCTTGGCGAAGTCGTACTTAGTCCAGCCGCGCCCAACGAGGACGATCACGTCGTCGAACTCTGCACCTTTGACAGAGTGTTTGGTTGAGAAAACCGTGCTGTCTTCCAAGTAGGAGCGGAGTGCGCGTATTTCGGTATACGGTACGGAACGCAGTGCTTGATGCTCAACCAGCTTTCGCGGCTCTTCCAGTTCCTCTCCCGGGCCTAGTGCCAGTAGTGCCTCCTCTAGCTCACGCCCTCGCTTAACTACCCGTGTGGGCACGGAGAAGAGATTCTGCGAGTTCAAGAGATCCAGCACCTCTCCGGTCGTGCCCGTGCTGCTGGTCGAGATTAGCGAATCGAAATATTCGGACCAGCGCTGCTTATCCTTCGGTGCAGTGAGGGTTGGCCTCTTGCTTCCCAGGAGGCGGAACAGCTCCCCATATTTGCTCTCGGAAAACACTTGCATGGCAGGTTCTACGGTGTCGACAAGATACTCGATCACCGGGTCTTCCTTGTTGGCGAAAGCGTCGTTAGATCCGAAGACACCAGGAAGGCTGGGGTACCCCAACTCATTCGCGATCGTCGCGTGCGTAAGCATCAGGACCTTCAAGTCCTTTGAATTCTGGATCCATGTGCTGCTTGGGGACGCATGTTGGACCCATTCCAGACATGCCTGGGTAGCTTCCTGGGAGATTTGCCCCTTCCAGTGCCTGCCTAAACGGACGCCCGGCCAAGTATTGGAGTGATAGACCGTTACTGTGCCCTCACTGGCATCGGCTCGAGGTGCCTGCGGAAGCTCAGGACGTAACTTGTTGAGGAAGTCGACGACCGATCGGTCTGATCGGAAGTTGGCGTTCTTGGGGATCGAAGTGAGCGAGGAGTGTTCGATCGAGCCGCAGGTTCTGTCGTAGATCTGTTGCCAGTGATCGCCGAAGAAGCCCACGACGGGGTTTGTGCGGTCCGCTCCGTGACCTGATAGAACCGCTTCGGCAAGCCCAGACGGGGTGTCCTGGTACTCGTCGATGAAGATAACGGGGAACCGGTCTGTGATCAGCGAGCGGAATTTCTCGTTGCCGAAGAGCTGAATCGCAAACTCGGGGATGTCATTGTGATGAAGCGTGATTCGGTCCTCATGAAGGCCACGAATCCCTAGGTCGTACTCGATCGCCAGCCCGCTGATATCTGGACTCTCGGCGAGGCGCTCCTGCCAGCTTTCCGAGGAGCGAAGAGCCGCGGTGAGAGCCTTCTGGTAGGGACTGATCATCTCCCAGAGGAACCCGTGGAGGGTGTCGGCGAAGATGGCGGGGTCTTCGTCGGTTCTTGCCTTGATTTCGTCGCGGGCGACCTTGGTGTAGGTCAGGCAAGCGACTCGTTGGTCGCTGCGAGGAAGATAAACGGACTTGTTTTCCAATATGCGTCGTAGCGCTTGGATCAGTGAGTAGGTCTTGCCTGCTCCTGCGCCCGCTTCGAGCTTGAAGTTCCTGCGATCATCGAGCGCGGCGAAGAGAGCAGCGAGAGCTTCCTCGCTTGCTTTCTCGGCGTTGTCAGCAACGGCACTGTCCAGGGTGGTCATCGAACAACCACTCCCGTGTCGTTTGGGGCCTCAGTCACGGGTTCATGCGCGGTGGTGTAGTTGAGTAACCAGTCGAGTCCGCGTTGTATGTACCGAGGGGTCTTCCAGCCCGTCTCCTGAACGGCGAATCGCAAAGCGAAGTCACTCTTCTTCAGACCATCTACAGCATCGCGGACGCAGATCTCGTCTTCGCTGGCATTGCCAGTGAGCGTGAGTTCCTCAGAGGAAGGGTTAGCGAGGAGGAAGGCATCTTCAAAGGTGCGGCCGCACGCTTTCCCCTTGCTCTCGGGAACTTGGAACGCAAGGTACCGGTTGCCACGGATGATGGCGTCTGTCTCAGCCGCCTCCAGCAAGGAAGTCGGGGTCTGCGCCTCTGGGTCAGGGAACCAAGCTTTGATGGTTGCGTTGCTTGTTGTTTTACCTTCGTGAACTGTCGTTGCTGCGTCCCTCTTCTTACCCTCGACCGGGCCTATAGCATCGATATCGGTGATGATGAGCGTTGGAAGGCCAAGGAAGTCAAGGAGCGGGAAGAAAATGTGGGCGTATGCGCCTCCCACTTCCATGAGCGCAACATATTGGCTGCTGAGCTCATGTTCGGCGTTCCTAATGGCCGCAGGGACGATCAGTCGTTCGCTTGTGCCTTCTACGAGTATGGCTTTGTCGGCGAAGAAGAGATCAGAGCGAGTGAGGGTCAGATACTGGTGCAGGAACTCCTTGTTGAGGCCCTCAGCGTCGGTGAGATCGAGGACTGTGGCGTGGTGGCCGGGGCCACCATTCGGGTCGTTCTCGACACGGAAGTATCGGATCGTTGAGAAGTCCGCACGGTTGGCAACATGAGACGAGTGTGTCGAGACTGCAAACTGAGGCCACCAAGGTTGCTTCTTTTCGTCCAGCGTCGGAAAGAGCTCAGCAACCGAAGCGAGCTGCTCGATGAACACCTCCTGCATCTGCGGATGAAGATGCGCTTCAGGCTCTTCGATGAAGACCAAGTGCAGTCCAGGCATATTGCCCCTCGTTGCATATTCCCGGTAGTAACTGAGAAGCGTGAGCAGCATCAGGATGAGGTTGCGAGACCCCAGACCGCTGTATGACTCAGGAAGAGACACCCCGGCTACGCCGTCGTAACGAATACTGGTGTGGTTCCCCAGTACACGTTCAATGTCTAGAGTCGTTTCCGCTTTGAGACCAGGATCAGTGAGACCGGGGTATCCGAAGCTCCGAAGCGCCGGAATGATTCCCTTCACCATCTCACTGACTTTGGTGCCCAGATCCTGCTCGATGTCAGCAACTGCTGCCGTGAGCGCATCAGCGGTTTCTTTCTGTGTGCTTCCATCGTTCGCTTTGGAGGCAGCGTCAAACAGGTTCTGGAAGATGCTGCCGATCAGATCTTTGGGTCGTTCCTTCTCGTCGTCGAGTCCGCGTTGGGCTTTCAAAAAGTGGACGGTGAGGATGCGCCGCATCGCCTCGAGCGGGATGTCGCGCGTGTTTGAGGCATCCCCTGGGTCGATTGCAGTGATTGACCGCGCGAACAATCCTTGAACGCGGTCTCCGACAATGCCCAGTGCGCACTCGACGTCTGGTTCCGCACCCGTGTTCGGGTCGTTCGCTACCCCCTCGAAAAACTCCGACAGGCGTCCACCTTCGAGTGAGTAGCTGAAACGGATCATCGCTGTTGTGCAATCCGGGTCGAGATCGACGATGGCTGCGGCTAGAGGTCCGTATTCCGGCAGTTCCTTCGAGTACGAAATCTCCACGGTGAGGGAGATCTCGGGGAGAAGACGTCTCGCGGCTTCCTCATCCCCCGCGGAGTAGGCCTTCCACGACTCGAGGAACTCCGGGTAGCTCTCGGCAGAGAAGTCCGCCACGGTGAAGTTCAACGTCGATGGCTGCAGGAAACGCGTAAATGCCTCCGCAAGAGTTGTCTTCCCACTGTTGTTCCTGCCAACCAACACAGTTGTTCGGTTATCAAGCTCGATATCGACGTTCCGCAGCAGGCGGAAATTGTGCACCTTGATGCTCGCGACCCGCATGGGAGCGGGCGGATTCTCCGGCTCGTTGCTGAGATCTGTGGGCGCAGTCTGCTGGGTCATTCGTGGTCCTTTACTGAAGGACCACCGTCGCGGCGCTCCTGCTGAGTCAGATGATCATCCTGCTATCAGCATGCCCGATGCGCTCTTGTGATGTCGAGCAGAACACGCCAGGCATACCTCTCTTGTGCACTGCCTACGCCGAGAGGACAAAGCCATGCCCGAGATCAACCTTGATGAGTTGGATGAGCGCACTGCGAGGGTGATGCTCGCGATGGTGGCTGAGCCGCGCGATACGACGTCGCACCTCGTACACGAGCTCGGCGGGGTCAGGACTGTGCATTTGGCGCTCGGTGGCGAGATTCCGTGGTTCAGTCCGAGTGCGAGCCTCGAGCAGTGGCGGCAGGACATCGCACCGCGGCTAGATGTCGACGGTGCGAGGCGCGTCTTGGATGAGTCGGAGAAGGTCGGTGCTCAAGTTCTGATCCCGCGAACCAGCGAGTGGCCGCTCGACCTTCGCGTCCTCGGCCCTGATCAGCCGATCGCGTTGTGGGTGCGCGGCTCACTGTCTCATCCGCATCCTGGCCTTTCTGCGGGTGTCGGGTTGGTCGGGGCTCGGGCGTGCACAGCGTATGGTGCTGCGGTTGCTGCGGATCTCGCATCCGGTGTCGTCGCTGACGGGCACACGGTTGTGTCAGGTGGCGCGTATGGGATTGATGCTGCCGCGCATCGTGCGGCGCTGTTGGAAGGCGGGCGAACGATCGCCGTGCTTCCTGGTGGCCTGGACCGCCCGTACCCGGGAGGTCATCGTGATCTGCTGGAGCAAGTTGCTGCCTCGGGTGCGCTGGTCAGCGAGACCGTGCCCGGTGCGACCCTGACACGACACCGGTTGGAACAGCGCGGGCGGCTCATCGCCGCACTCGCGCAGACCGTGGTGGTGGTTGAGGCAGGAGTGAGATCTGGTGCGTTGCCGACCGCGTACCTCGCGATGGAGTTCGGGCGAAGCGTCGGCGCGGTCCCTGGCCCAGTCACGAGCCCCAGTAGCGCTGGATGCCACGAGCTGATCCGAGAACACGGCGCATCCGTGGTCACTGGCATCACTGATATCCGTCGTGAACTCGAAAAGGAAGGATTCGGCCCGGCGCACCAGGTGGAAGCCTCCGAGTGGCCGTTCTCCCCGTCATGGCTCGATGCTGCACGAGATCGCGCGCTCTGAACCCACCACATGATCTGAGGAATGGATAAACATGGAGATGAGCGAGAGGAGCACCTCATGGATCGGTCACTGAATGACGGGCGGGAGTTCGGTCCGTTCGCGCATGAGCTATTTGAAGATCATGCCTCCCGCCTGCTCGATGTCGGGAAGGTTGCGCATCGCCTGGGTGGTCAACAACGTGTAGGCGTGGGCTGGGATGAGTTGTCGGCGAGGATCGGTCGGAACGATAAACCCGGGGTGCTGCTTTCCGCTGTGGTGTCTGGGGTGCTGTCGGAGCGTGAGCTTCGCCGTGGGCTCGAAGACACGTGGACGACGTGTGAATGGCCGGGGCGTGCTGCCGACCACGAGGTGTGGCTTTACATGTTCGAACTTGCTGGCGTCGACGATGACCATTACCTGCACGAGGCTGAACTGCGTGACCGTTCCGAGCTCCCGGACTCGGTGGCACTGTATCGGGCCGCAGCTGAGGGGCATCAGACGGGGCTGTCGTGGACGACAAGTTTCGAACGAGCGCACTGGTTCGCCACCCGCCTCGGCGCGATCGCTGCCCGACCGCATGAGATCTACGAAACCACGGCACCACGGGAATCGATCCTCGCGACATTTCACCAGACTCGTAGTGAGCACGAGTACGTCATCGATACCGGGCGCATCGACCCAGTCATGCCTGCAATAGTCGACCGCGACAAGTGGCAGCAGCTTCTCGACCTTGACCTCAGGAACGACCGGAACGAGTAACCGTTACTCCCTGCTCTGGGCTCGTGTAAATCTGCGCAAACTCACCGTCGCTATCGGCTGCGCGCCGTGCGCGTTTTCGATCCCGTGCTTCGTGAGAGCGAGCGAGGATGAGGAGCACGACGCTCCAGGGGCCGAAGAGTAAGAACTTCAGCGCATTCCATAGCGCGAGAAGGAACACGAGGAAGAGCCAAAGGCTCCAGCCCCGGTCGATGAGGGTCGTGCTGACCGCCGCAACGAAGAGGTAGACGACTCCAAGAAACATCGTCGGGACACCCCATTTGAGGCCGCGTCGGGTGCGCAGCTTGTCGAGGAGGATGTTGGTGGGCATCCAGCGGCGCAGGAAGACGCGGGTGTGGATGCTGGCGTTCCAGAGCCGGTTCAGGAGCATGATGTGGGCCTCACTTTCGCACGCAGGACTATCGCGGTGTGGCTGGTCCTGAGTGGTTAAGTGCCCGAGGTCATTTCCGAACGGTCTGCCTCACCCCAGCTTGCGAGGATCGGCGCGTGGTTGCTCCTGCCACCATCAGGATACGACGAGGATCGGGAAGAAGGAAGACCTCCTGGGCTGTCGGGCCGCGCCTACAGCGTCCGCCCGCCCGGTCGCCGCGCGGCATCTTGAGTTCTCTCAGCGGTGTCGTTTCGGTGTTTGGCGAGTGCGGTTTGGGTGCGTTCGTAGTCGATGCGTTGCGCATCATCGGCGGGCACCGGCCCGAGGGTGCTTGTGGAGGTGATGCCCCAACGGTCACGGTATGCGACGACCGCACGGACCACGTCGCGCTGCGCTTGCTGGCCTCGCTCGGTGAGTGCGTTCAGCCACGGTGCGGGTTGCTTGATTGCGGCTTGGGTGAGCGTATCCAGACGTTGCTCCATGAGGTGCTCACGCTCGTTCAGGGCCCGCAGCATCGCAGGGTCGCTGATGCCCGTAGCTCCCTGCACGACCCCAGCGATGAGCCCCGCCTCCCTCCTCGCTGAGGGCGGGTAGGTGCTGGCGATCTTCTGGATCCGGTATCGCAGCAGTGACCCAAGATCTTCCACGCCGTCGAGATTTCCGGCCTGCACGATCCGTGGCAGGAGCTGCTCGATGTCGTGGCCTGCCGCTTCGAGGCGACGCAGTTCAGTGGTGAGGATTCCAAACGACGCGGTCTCCACGAGCTCATCGATGACCTCGATGTTGAGGCCTCCGTGCTCGAGCAGGGCGGTCCAGCGGTGTTGCTGGGCTTCTTGGGCGATGGTGTCGTATTCAGCGGCAAGCTGAGCGAGCGATCCCCACGCTTCTTGCTCGGCGGTGATGGTGTCGTGGGCGGATTGCTCCGCGCCGACGTGTTGCAGGATGCCGTAAAGGATGCTCCTGGCGGTCATGTGTAGGTCGTCGCGGTGTTGGTGTTCTTCGAGGTGGTGTTGGTCGGTGGCGATGTAGGCGCGGTTGGATTCGCGGCCGCGGGTCATTGCGACGTAGAAGGACTCGCGGGTCATTTCTGGTGACGAGACGATCGCGTGCGCTGTCGTCACGGTGGAGCCTTGGGCTCGGTGTGCGGTGATCGCGTACCCGAGTTCCACATTCTCGGCGACATACGCGGCGGGCAGGGTGATCGTGGTGCGCCATTTCGAATGTGCTCGGCGGACGGTGAGCGATCCATCGTCGTGTGCTCGGGTTACGGTCCAGCGGTCGCCGTTTTTCACCCATCCTCGTCCGAGCGAAAGTCGGCGATCGTTCTTGCGGGTGATGACGAGGTCTCCTCGCGCTGCCTCGTTCCCGTCATGCAGGCGGACGCCGTCCAGTGCGACTTCGCCTGCGAGGATCCGGTCGGTGCGGGCTCGTGTGTTGAGTAGGGAGACGGTGTCGAGGGTCTCGGCGATCAACACGGAAGCTTTCCCCGCTGCCTGATCTGCTTGCCAGGCTTGGTAGGCCTGCTCGAGTATCTCTTCGTATCCGCCAGGGGTGATGCGGTCGTGATCGAGGTAGGTATCGATGACGTCTGTGTCACCGATCCTCAGACCTAGGGAGGCGTGTTTCTCCCAGTCGTTTCGGAACCGGCGCACATCAGTGAGCTCCGGAGCATCGTCGCGTTCACGCACCAGCATCCCGAATGCTCCGCCTGCGTCGACCGCGGCGAGTTGTGCCCAGTCGCCGACGAGCAGCACCTTCGCGCCCGCTTCTTGGGCGTGGGTGGTGATGGTGTCGAGAGCGAGGGTTCCTGCGAGCGATGCTTCGTCAATGATGACGAGCTGACCGGCGGTGAGATTCCAGTTGCCGTGGCGGTGTTCGTGGAGCCACTTCGCAGTGTTCTCGGTCGCCACGCCCAAATCCTCGGCCAGCACTTCGGCTGCTGCCGCGGAGGGTGCGAGCCCGATGACTGAGCCATGGCCGTGGCGTCTCTCCCATGCCTGGTGGAGGGCTCGCATGGTGGTGGTCTTCCCGGTCCCTGCGGGGCCGACGAGCACATCGAGAGTGCGACCGGAGATTCCGATCTTCGAGATCGCCTGCTCCTGATCCGCCGACAGTGAGTAGCCGCCCTTGTTTTTCGTCCGGGCTGCCAGTGCAATCCAGACGAGCGGCACCGTCGGTGCCGCTCGGTTCTCGGCAGCAGCGAGGAGCCGGTCTTCGGCAGCGAGCACCCGTTCCGAGGAGTAGACCGTGGACGCTTTCGGACGGAACACACTCACACCATCAGGCTGTTGGAAGACAGGCGGGCTCGACGCAAGCTCCGGCGGCGTCAACCGGAGGGAAGCTTGTTCGGCGACGTCGACAATCTGCCGTGTGATCGCATCACGATCCTGCGCGGTGGCAAAACGCAACCCCATTGTCTGCCGTACGGCCTCGGCGTGGAGGTTCCACCGCTTCCACGTCGCCCGCCGATCACCCACCCGCTCAACCACCACCGCAGCCACCGCGTTCAGATCATCCAGCGGGATGTCGTCGGCTCGCAGCAACGGATCAGCGGTACTGCCTGCGAGGAGCGCGGCAGCCCAAGTCGGGGCGTCTTCACCGAGCACCCGTGTGGCGCGGTCTCGCCATTGCGCGGTGAGCTCGCTCAATGAGTGTTGCTGTTTCGGGGGCCGGGTCTCGAGGGTTGCCTGTTGACGGAACTGCCACAGCAATTTCGGAGATGGCTGCCTCCCATGCTTTTCGACGTAATCGGCAACGAGGCGGTCTTTGACCTGCTCAATATCGCGGGTCCGGGAAGAGAACTCATCCATCAACCCCTGCGAGACACCGGTGATCTCCCATGCAGTTGAGCGGCCCGCGCCGCGTTCGCGTGGCTCCCACCCGACGCCGAGCAGCGCAGTGATCCGGTCGGCGAGGACAGCGTTGTAATGCTCCGACAACCCGGTCACCGCAGCATGCAGCGCGCGGGAGTCGAGGGTTCGCCATTTCCCATCCCGTACCGCCTGTACCCGGTTCGCGACCACGACATGCGTGTGCAACTGCGGATCCGACGCACGCGAGTCGTAATGGTCATAGGCAGCCGCAATCACACCCCGAACCGGTACCTGCGCAACCGCACCACGCGGCCCTTTCGCCCCTACCCTCGTCGCCGCGACATCGCGTTCCAACAGCTCGATCGCGTCTTGGATCGCGGCATGATGGGCATGCGCGATCAGCGCTTGGGTTCCTCCGTCGGAAACCGCCCACAGCGTGGACACTGACTTCGGGACCGAGAACGTGAGATCGAAACCTGCAACCGGCGCCCCGGTCGGCTTCGCTGCTTCTTCAGCCTCGATCAACCCGACCTGTGCCGCACGCTCTTCAGCAGTGAGGCTCTCGGGGAGCTTGTCAATGCGACGCTGGACTCGCTCCGAGGTGGTGGCGAACTTCCGGTACGGGCGACCAAGCTGCTCACCGGAGGTCGGATCCTGCCCATAGCCCATGAGCCGTCGCAACTCTTCCTCAGATACTAAGCCCCCTTCAAAAAGCTCACTGGAGAGTCCTGACAGGCCAGCTCCGGCCCACATGCCGGGCGGCGTTCCGGACTCCAGGTAGTACCTCGTCAACGCTGAGGCGGCGTCGCGGTCTCCGTCGCCGATCACCACAGAGTTCAGTAGGTACCGGTAGCCGTCCCCGGCGGTCATCACCCTGATTGACACCGTCATAGAGAGCAGGTGCGCGCAGGCAACGGGATACGGAAGGTGGAAGCGCTCTCCGCGGACTCGCTTGTTCAGTAAGGTTCAGTGCTAGTGTTCGCTGTCGGTCGCGCGAACGTGGGCCGGTTGGCCCTGCCCTCGGACGGGAGTGAGGAACTCAACGGATCCTACCTAGAGATCCCAACCAGTGCAGGGGCGCCGAGATCGAAGTCAACAGCTTCTCTTCGCACGGATGGGTAGTCGCTGATCGCGGAGCATCATTGATGATGAGACCGGTCGGGCGGGGTCGGTCTTCTTCACCAGAGTGTGAGTTTGTGCGGGTTCATCACCATGCGGATGTCTGCAATCATGCCGTTGTGAACGTCAAGGGTAACGATGCCGGTGATACGTCCTTCGTTCCAGATCGCAAATCCGAGCCCGTCGGGGGTGTGTTGCTCTAGTACGGTCGCATTCGGGTTTTTCCGGAGCGCGCCGAAGAGGAAACGAGCGACTCGGTCTGCTCCAGTAATAGGGTTTCGAGCGGCGGTGACGAAGCCACCACCGTCGGATCGGAGCATGATCTTGGGGTCGAGCAGGGTGATCAGAGCTGTGATGTCTCCGGTGCGCGCCGCGGTCGCAAAAGCTCGCACGACTTCGTCATGTTCATTTGTTGAGGCTCTGTGGTTGCGGGTCTGATGGACGCGGCGGCGTGCTGAGGTCGCGAGTTGTCGGCAGGCTGCTGGCGATCGTCCTACGATCTGGGCGATCTCGGCGAAGGGGTAGGCGAACACGTCATGCAGGACGAATGCAACCCGTTCGGCTGGTGTCATAGCTTCGAGCACGAGAAGAAGTGCTGTGCTGATCGAGTCATCGAGTGTAACGCGTTCCAACGGGTCACTCGCGTTGTGATTTGTTGCGGGGAACGCGAAGGCAGGCACGGGTTCGGGTAGCCACGGACCGACGTAGCGTTCGCGACGGTTACGAGCGGAACTTAGCATATTCAAGCAGATGCGGCTTGCAGCTCTCGTGAGCCATGCCCGAGGCACTTCGATCGCGTCGCGCTCTGCCTCGGTCAGCCGGTACCAGCGAATGTAGGTTTCCTGCACCGCATCTTCGGCATCGGCGACGGTGCCGAGCATCCGAAATGCGAGCGACACGAGGTACCTACGTTCACTGAGCACACCCGCATCCAGTGCATCTCGACTCTCCGCGTCCATCAGACCTCCTCCCATGTATGACCGTACCGCGTCAAGGAATGTGAGGTACGACCTCACATTCCGCGCTGGAACCTGGTCGTAGTTAGAGGGGACAGCGACCTCGGGTCGCTGCATCTCCGCATTCCGAACAGTCGCATAAGGAAAGGAATCACGATGAAAATTGTCGTGGCCGGTGCAACCGGTTTTCTCGGGTCTCACGTCGTCAGTGCTGTCCGCGCTGCGGGGCATGATGCGGTCGAGATTAGCCGCAGCTCAGGTGTCGACCTGTTCAGCGGACGCGGGCTCAGAGAGCAATTGCTCGGTGCAGCGGCAGTAATCGATGCTTCTGCGACGACGAGCACATCCGCGAAGACATCGACCTCGTTCTTCACCACCGTGACGAGGAATCTCCTGACCGCCGAACGTGAAGCCGGGGTCTCGCATCACGTGGCCATCTCCATCATCGGAGCGGCAACAGTGAACGCGAACTACTATGCAGGCAAACGGGCACAGGAAAAAATCCTGCAGCGCGAGCCGCACGGCTGGTCGCTCCTGCGCACCACCCAGTTCCACGAATTCGTCCTTCAACTCGTCGCCCACGGAAAAATTGGACCTTTCCAGATCGTCCCCACAATGCGTTCGCAACCCGTCTCGGCGGCAGAGGTCGCGCGTGAGCTCGTTACTATCGCCACCGGCGAGCCTCAAGGCTTGGTGCCAGAACTCGCTGGTCCTCACGAGGAACGCATGGCTGACCTGGTAGGTCGCTACCTACGTGCTATCGGGCGTCCACAGCGAGTGATCGAAGTACCCCTCCCTGGTACCTGGGGGCGGGGCATGCGCGACGGATCCTTGCTTCCCCGCCCCGGCACCCGCCGGGGACTACAGACCTTCGACGAGTGGCTCAACACTCAAGTCATGTAGTTTACGGACCCGCGCCGTGTAGCTCTGCACGAGATGGGGGTCCTGCGCTGAATCGCAAGCACTGGAGCCAGTCATACGGAACTATCGTGACCGTGGCGAAGGGGCGGAACCTCGCCCATAGACGGTGACTAGACCGTAGGCGATGTAGGCAAAGAGTGACCCGAAGACGGCAAACAAGATCCCGGCGATCCACGCGGCGCCTTGCGCAGAGATGACCGTGTGCCACGGATTCTCATCTCCCGTCAGCTCACCAACGGAGAACATCACAACACCAGATAGCGGGGCACCGTCGAAGGATACGACAAGCCAACGCAACTCATAACGGCCATCGGCAAGGCCAACCGGCATCGCCGCACTCACGGTGTCATGGCCGAGCAGAGTTGGCTTGAGAGACCACTCGCCACCGGCCTCATCAACGATAGTTACAGTGAGCCCTTCCTCGAGAAGTGGGGCCGCGTAGTTCAACACGACCTCCTTGGGCATGGTCTCGAGATGCTCACCGGAGGCGGGGCTGCTTGACTCCAGAGAATGATGCGCCCAGGCCCTTGGAGCCGGAGCCAAAAGCACAAGAAACAACACCAGCGCACCAGCTAACAGGCCGATCCACGAGAAACGGTGTCGGACGAATCGGGTGGCGTACACATGGTCTCCTTGGCCGATAGTGGTGTGGCTGTCACCAGTCATGACCAGGCAGAGCGCTGAACTGTGAGGCCGGGGAGGGACGGAGCGGACAGTGACCTCACATTCCTACTCGTGATCCGGTCATATAGATAGGCGTACCGATTAAACGGTGCGCAAACCAACCGCAATAGCAGTGCGGCAGACAACGAAGGAATACCTATGACCGTGTTTATTCGTGTTGGACTTGCGATTTTGTTCCTCGACGAACTTGTCGTGGGAGCGTGGAACGCGATCTCCCCGGAGACCTTCTACCGGTACTTCCCGACGGTGGATCTCACACCGCCCTTCAGTGAGCACTACGCCCGCGACTTCGGTGGCGCTACCCTCGGCATCGCGTTGCTCCTCGGCATCGCTCTCGTCTTCCCGAAAGCCCACTTCGTCATTCCCGCTGCACTCGCGTTCTCGATCTTCTCCGTTCCACACTTCTTCTACCATGCAGCCAACCTCGAAGGAGCCACGATCACAGAAGCTATCTCTCTCACGGCAGCAAACGCCATCGTTGCGCTGTTGGGCATCATCATCATCCTCGTCACAATTGCCCGTGACCGACGCGCCAACCACGACAAGGAAGCCCTCACGACCCGCGTCGCGCAATGACCACGGTGCCCGCACGAGCGAACTCACCTCAACCTGAGACATCTCAACGAGCAAGGAGCAGCAGCATGACACATGTGAACATCAGTAAGACCCATCCCACTGTTTACAAAGCCATGATGGAACTCAATACTCAAGCTTCTGAGGCTGCGAACCAAGCAGATCTCGGCGCTTCACTCATCGAGCTGGTGAAAATCCGGGCATCGCAGATTAACGGCTGCGCATTCTGTCTCAAAATGCATACCGCAGATGCCCTAAAAAACGGTGAAACATGGGAGCGGCTCGCTGTCCTCCCCGCCTGGCGCGAATCTCAGTACTTCACACTCCAGGAACAAGCCGCTCTCCAGATCGCCGAAGCCATCACCTGCATTAACGAATCAAGCACGCTCGCGGCGGAAAATATCGATGTTGCAACGCACCTCACGCCAGAACAGATATCAGCAATAACTTGGCTCACCGTCGTTATCAACTCCTGGAACCGAATTGCGATCGCCAGCCACTACCCCGTCGCACCAGCATCTGCATAATGACGGACCGGCAGTTCGTTGCGTTACGGTGAGGGCCCCGACCGATCGCCCTTAATGTCACAGGCCATGAAAACACTCACCGGTCCCCGGAATCAAAGAGTTGTTGGATATTCAGGGACACTCCTGGTCAGCATGGGAACCCTGATCTGTGAGGCGGTCGATGCTATCGACGCGAAAGACCCGCCTGAATCCTTACGCACATGCGGTTCACAACCCAGGTGGACCACCAAGCACTTCTCGTGTAATCAAACTGATGAAGAATCCACTGGCAGCTTTCGCGCAGCAAAGGGCGCCTCGAAGTACGTCGCAGAGAGCGAGCTAAGAGAGAGAAGACTCCCTGCTGAAACAGCACTCGCTCATCTTTATCTCAGAGAGGATGCTCGCAAAGGTTCTGACAGGCTGGCGCGGCCAGTTTCGTGGATCTAGTGGAAGGCCCAGTCTTCGCAAAAGAACAAACAGCCCACTCTCCGTCTGGGCCGGTTAGCTTTCCTCAGGCGAAGCTGGTGTTTGCTCTATCCGGCCGGGCTGAGGTGCAATCGCAGCGGGGCGGAGTTCACCTACGGCAAGGCAGCATCCTCACGATCCCGCCAGGAGTCCAGTGCCATGGCTTCCCAGCAGGACATATGCGCACCGTCACGTTGTATTTCGACCCGGAGTACCTCGAAGACCAGTTGAAATGGCTGCCTATTGCACACCCACTGGTGCATCAACTGCGCCGCTCCTTGGAAGAGGGCAACAAACTGCAACTGTTACAGCTCAGCTTCTACGCGATCCGGCAGATCATGCCGCAGCTCACCAATCTGGCAAGAGCACCGTACTCTGCACTGAGTAGCTTCGCCCTGTTGTCACGCACCTCCGAGGTGTTTGATGCAGTGGGGCGACTGAGCGGGGTGTCTACCCAATGTGCAAGACCCACAAAGATTGAGCCGCGGCCCGAGATTTTGAACGCAGTGAGGTTACTGCGCGTGAATCTCAGTCGAACATGGACCGTGAGTGAGATCGCTCGCGAAGTCGCGCTCTCCCCATCCCAGCTAGCCCGCCTTTTTCAGAAACAACTTGGCGTCTCGCCCGCGGCCTATCTCCGCCAGATTCGAGCCGACCGCATGGCCGAACTACTCGCCACGACGAACCTCACCATCAAAGAAGCTGCCGCTGCCGCGGGGTGGCGAGACCCGGCAACCGCGGCTCGATCCTTTAAACATCGGTACGGTGTGTCACCACGCACTTTTGCAAGGTCCTACCGCGCGCCGCTGTGACTGGCTGCCGTCCGAGTGGTCTCGCTTTCGCCGTTCGACAGGATTAGTGGCGGGTCAGCGCTATTCATGGCGGGATTTGTTCTGCCCCCATGCCGATAGGAGGGGCTCGATATGCTGGTCAAACACAACGAGCCGAAGGAGCATCGTGGGCCGGAAAGAGCGGTTGGCGTCACGCGAACGCCTTCAGCGGATCCGACTACTGAGCTCTGAACTCGACACCCTTCGTGCTGCAGCGATTGAGCGAACCAGGTCGATCGACACCAAGTCTTCGTTTGTGGTCGTTGCTGCTGGAGTGCTCGCCGGGGCGACGTTTACAGGGTTGGTTGATGCCCGCTCCTGGTATCTGGGCCTGGTTCCCTTTGCTCTTACAGTCGCGACAATCATCGCTGCGGCAGTCGCGCTTTGGCCGTCCGCGATTGATTCACCTTCCGGCCGCCGTCTAATCACTCGATGGGTCGATTCTTCCGATGATATGGAGCGGATGGAGGACTACATTCTTGAGGTGAAAGCGCGGGAGATCGAGAAGCGTGACACCAAGAACGAAAACCGAGCAAAAGCAACCAAGGCAGCATTCGTGCTCTTGGTGAGTGGCGTCGTGACCGCGCTTATTGTCGCTGGTATCAATGCGTCTGTTTTGAGAGGAGACCCAACCAATGGCCAGACCAACCCCGTCCACACCCCCTCCGCCCCGGGAACGCCCTGACGTCGAAGAGGCCTTTGAAACACTGACTCATGGTGACGATTCTGTGGAGAAGAAAGATGTCTGACGGCAAGGATCCAGCGCCGCGGCCCGATGTCGAAGAAGTCTTCACGGAACTGACCGAGGCCGCAAAGCCGAAGCCGACACCTCCGGCCAGCCCTAAGGACTGAGTTTGCTGCTGTCGTTTCTCTCGCGGATATAGCCGCCCCAGTCTCGAGCGGCGAGGCCTGCCCATGCTCGTGCGGCGGTCTGTGAGATTCCGAGTGCTTGCGCGAGAATCATGTGTGGTACCTCGGCTGAGAGAGCGAACATAGCGGCGTGCCGGGCTTGGTGGGGTGGGATGCCGAGGTCGACGAGCTGGCCTCGGATGTTCTCGGTGGCCATCGGCTGACCGGGGATTCCGCCTGGGAAGAGCCAGCCGTTGTCGAGGGATGCGTAGGAGGCGTTTCCTCGGCGAGTGAGTTGCTGACGGATGAGTGTGCCCAAAGGCCCGGGCATCTCGACCGGGGTCTCGCGGAAGGCAACGAATACTGGACCCTGTTTCGGGGCGGCGACTTGCTCGGTGCGAATGCGGCAGGATCGAGTAAGAGGTTGAGCAAAGAGGAGCATGAAGAGACCGATGATCCGGGTGTAGAGCCGGATCGAGTCATCGTGCAGGAGCGTTCCGACGTGGCGCCAACGATCAGCGTCACCCATCGTGACTTGCGCCGTGGTCGGGCTTGGGTTCTTCACGAAGATGCGGCTGTTGATCCCGGTGCGGTTCAACCAGGTGACGAACGGATGCAGCAGCATTGGCATCGACGTCGCTTGGGTGGAGAGGTAGAGCTCGAGGCTGGGCTGCGTGACTTCGAGGATGCTCATGTTCTCGTGCTCGAGCCATGCCAGTAGGTCGATTGAACGATTCAGGCGTTGTCTCGCAGCTTCGGCCATCGCTTTGGTGAGCCTGCCCTGGTCGGCGGCTGTGCGCAACCGGCGGAGAATAACCCAGCGTGCGAACTGGTCGGTGGTCTGTCGGTGCATCGCGCTGAGACCGGCAACGCGACCGATGAGCCAGGGGCTGATCCGCTCGATGAGCGGCTCGTAGGGTTCGAGAACTTCGAGGGCGACGAGGAGATCGCGCAGGTAGTTGTGTGCGCGATCCATCGGCAGCTTAGCGAAGGCGGCATGGGATATCGGGACTTCACCTGCCGCCATCTGCCGGAGGAGAGCGGGGCCGTGGCCGGGTGGCCGTTGAAGCCAGGTGATGGCGTTCTGCGGTCGATGCGATCCGGTGAGCGCTCCGAAGACGGGCAAGAGCCGTTCATGGATCTCGCCTGTGGTCGGATCTTGCAGCAGTGCGCTGAGTCGTTCGGCGAGCACGCAGGAGGCGCAGCGACGCACCCCATAGGGCTGATCTTGGCGACCACACTTCTCACAGACGAAGACGGGTGGTTTTCCCGCGCAGTCGGCGCAAATCAACTGTGCAGGTGCGGTCGCAGCGAGGTAAGGCAAGGGGCGAAACTGGCTGCAGCCTGGGCAGTGGGCGGGGTGATAAGCGAGGTAGCGACAGCAGTTCTGGCAGATCTTTCCCTCTGGTAGCTCGAACGATCCGGGCAGCCGCTCACATCGGACGCAGACCGGCGCCCGGCGTGCGTTCACTCGTCGACGCCGTCCGGCCTGCGGATCACCGCCCGGATCGGACGGATGGATCCGACCTTCGGGCCACCCTCGTTGTGCGTGCCGGTGCGGGCCGCCCGCTGCTCGGCGACCACCGGCACGATGAGATCGTTCGGGGTACAGCCCAATGCGTCGCAGAGCGCGACGAGCACCTCGGTATTCAGCCGCTGAGGTGTCTTCGTCACGAGCCTATAGATATGTTCCCGGGTCAGGTGAATGCCGCGTTCTTCCAACAGCGGCATCAGATCGCTGGTCTGGAACATGCCCCGGTCGGCCATCACCTGCCGCAGATTCCACTGCATCTGGATCGTCCTCATGATGGGCTCGCCTCCTCTTCGGTTCGGTAGACCCTGGCAAGAGCGGCCTGCAGGGTCTTGTTCTTGAAGTCGTTGGACACCGAGGTGTAAATCGCGGTCGTCGACCCCCAACGGTGCCCGACCTGTTCGGTGACGAAGCGCTCCGGGTAACCGAACTCGATTAGGTGGGTCACATACGAGTGCCGCAGGCAATGCAAAGTCAGGTGCTCTTCAAGGCCGATCTCGGTGCGTGCGTCGGCGAAGAGTTCATCGACGTGGCGGACGCTGACCCGGCTGCGCCGCTCGGTCAGCCAGAGCGCGGGCTGGTTGCCCGCCTCGAACAGCGGCAGGCCCTCCTCGACCCACTGCCGCAGACCATCGACGGCCCAGTCGAGCTCGGGAACGGCGAGAACGGTGCGGCGCCTCGGCAATGAGCCTTTCATCGCCTTCCCGAACCGCACATGGATCGACCCATAGGTGCCCCAGGCTCGCATGTGCGGGTTCGGACGCAGATCGGGCAAGTCCAGCCGCACGAGCTCGTTGCGTCTGAGCCCGAACCCGTAGGTCGTCTTGATCATCGTCGCGTCGCGCCATGCAGGAAGTGCACCTTTCCTTCCAAGGCGCACGATCTGCTCGATCCGTGCATCGAGCCAGTCAAACAGGTCCTGCAACTCCCGATACGTCAGCGGTCGACGCTGCGGCTTCCCCTCGTACTCGTTTAGGTGCGCGACCGTGTTCCATTCGTTGCACACCTGCACGGGGAACGTACCGAAGCGATCCTGGCATTGCGCCGGCCACTCGTAGCGTGCATCGGTGACGTAGTCGCAGAACATGCGCAACGTGAGATGGTAGCCGCGGATCGTCGAGACAGCGAGTCGGCCTGCGCCGCATGTCAGCGACACCGTGAAGTCCTCCACATCGGCCGGCGTCCACTCCCACGGATACCGCTCCGTGAAGTCCTGGAACCGCCGGATGAGCCGCTCGCGATCCCGCAAGGTCGATTGGCCGAGTTGCCGCGACAGCTGCTGCCGCGCCCAACCCGCGACCATCGCCTCGAACACCGCGGCACGTTCGTTCAGATGCGCCACCCCGGGTACGAGCATCAGCCGCGCCGAACCGGGGAACTCGCCGACCATGCGCCACCTCCAGACGTTACCTAAAACCTCACGATGTGACTTTTACGGTAACATAGCCGGAGGTACTCACTCGGCGCAAGGGACGTCAATCGGGCCGACCGACAACGTCGTGGTCAGCACTGGCCTGGGATGTGACTTCTGATGCAATAAATCCCGCTTGTTCGTTGATTGCCGATCGTGTGTGGAGGAATGAGCGCACAGGGAATCAGCGAGGCCAGATCGACTCCGGGCAGTGAGTTCAGGCTTGGCGGACGCACGTGGGCTGAAGCTTGATGGTTGGGCTGTGTGGGCGTGGGCCGGTCGGTATGGCCCGTACCTGCTGGGTGATCTTGTTCGTCGCACACGAAGGCGGACAGGCCTCAAACAGCAGGGAGCCATCCGCCATGACCGACCCCACGCCGCCGCCCGCGCCGCGGCTCGCTGAACTCCCCGCCCCGGTCATCGCCGAGGCGCGGGCTACCGTTTACCTCGGCGACGCCGTCGAACTCCTCCCGCTCCTGCCTGAGGCGAGCATCGACGCCCTGGTGACCGACCCGCCCTATGGGTTGAGCTTCAACGGTCACTCCTGGGACGACGCGTCGGGGTTCCGCGAATCCCTCCCACAACTCGACACGTCTGCAATGACTGCACCGGAAGTGTTTGAAGCGTGGTGCACGGCGTGGGCTGCAGGAGCATTGCACGCGCTGAAGCCTGGCGCGTATGTTGCAGCGTTCGGTGGTGCACGCACATGGCATCGCATGGTGCGCGGAATCGAGAATGCAGGGTTCGAGATCCGTGACCAGATCGCGTGGCTGCACACCACCGGAATGCCCAAGAGCATGGACCTCGCGCACGCCATCGACAAGCACCACGGTGCGCACCGCACCGACCGCATCGTGCAGACCACCGACCGTGATGGGGTGCTCGGTGCCACCCGCACCGTCGTATCCAAAGGCACCCCGGTCACCGACGACGCCCAGCGATGGGACGGATGGGGTACCGCGCTGCGGCCCGCATTCGAACCGATCATCATCGCCCGGAAACCGCTCGCAGGCACCGTCGTCAGCAATGTTCTTCAACACGGCGTCGGTGCCATCAACATCGACGGGGGCAGGTCCGCAGACAATCGGTGGCCGACGAACGTCGTTTTCGATCAGGAGCAGGCTGACGCGCTCGACATGCTGACGGGCACCTGGCAGGGCGAGTCACTGTCACGGAAGTTCCCGATCTTCCGTTTCGATCACAAACCAGGTCGTGAAGAGCGGCCCCGCGCGTTCGGGGTCTCACATTCGACCGTGAAACCGCTGGCGCTCATGCGTTGGCTGATCACGCTCGTTACCCCACCGCGAGGGCTGGTGCTCGAACCGTTCTCCGGTTCCGGGACGACGTTGCAGGCGGCCGTTGAAGCCCACTACGGGGTGGTCGGCGTGGAGAAGGATCCATCGTTCATTCCGTTGATTCGTTCACGACTGGAGGCGTAACGCTGGCCTCTCCGCACCTATCCCGTAACTCTCGCGCTTGAAGAGCGTGAGCTCTCATACGGAAGGACTCCACCATGACCTCTGAACCTGCCGATAGAAGCCAGATGCCCTTGCCGCGTTCGTTGTGGCTGGGGGTGATCGTATGGTCGGACGACTCTGAGGTGGAGCCGACAGTGATCGCGGATCGGAGCCCAGTTTCGCTGGCGCGGACGATGGCGGTAACGATCCACGAGATGCTTGAGGATTCCGAGGCGTTTGCGGGGGCGACGGAGTTCTTGCAGTCGAACCCGCCGCCCCAGGACTGGGTGGAGCCCCGTGATGTCGATGACTGGCTGGAGGCACTGCGCGAAGCGACGCCACACCCGTCGTTCTCGTTCCACCAGGTCCCCTTGGCGGGCGGAGCGGACGGAACGAACCACACTTTCGTGAATCGCTACCTCGAGCAGGCCCTCCGTGAACGAGAGCAGGCACTCGTAGAAGAACCCTCTATTCGAACCAGTGAAGGGCCAGCCACGATGCCGCTCGAGCGGTAACCCGGTCGCCGGTTTGTCGTTTTCGCGCGTGTTCTTGACTTCACCGCGCATCCCTGCCGTGACCGGGGGCTTTTCACCGGTTCGTATGCCTACCAATAGAACGCGGCGCTGCATTCGCTGTTCATATTCATTTCGCTACCCGTCTACTCATCCGTGAAGGAGTCTGCTGTCATGTCCGAAGATCATTCATTACCGCCCACCGAACCCGAGCGACCGGGCACGCATCCAGAACACAATCCGGGTACTGGGTGGGAGGCGTTCAAGGGTTCCGGGGTTCCGGAGATCGTGGCGCGCATGTTCCCACCAGAACCCCGCCACGATGCGTTCACGCTGCCTGATGGTGGCCGAGACGTTGACGAGTTTGAGGATGCGCATGAGCAGTGGCGCGCGACCTGTTTGCAGTTGGCGTATGCGGCAGCTCGTCTGCCCGAGCTGTTGGAGCGGCTGGAGGATCTCGAACAAGCCCATCAGCAGCACGAGCAGGTCGTGGCTGCGGAGCGGGTGCGGGATGCCGTGATCGACCTGCTGGAGCGAGATCCGCTACCGGCGGAACCAGTCAAGGACGACTATCTGGTCACGGTCACTCCCGCGTATGAGGGCGAGTACCACGATATGCAGTACCGGTGGGATCACTCGCAGTGGCGCAGCGACTTCATCTCGACGGCCCTACGTCGCGACCACGCGCTTCATGAGGCGCTCAGTGAAGGTGGGCCGCGCACGGCGTATCTGCCGGAGCAGTTCTCCCGCACGTGGGCACCGGCCGACCTCGCCGTCATCCACACCCTCCGGGGGCTCGTCGACAGCGGTGACTCCGGGCTGCGTGTGGTGCCGCTGGACGGACAGGAACGCGAACAGTTGGAGGCGATGCTCGACGCAGCTGACCCGGACGTTCGAGTGCTAGATCCTGACGACCCTGTAGACGGTGAGCTGTTCGCTGGTCGCGCGTCGGAGGCGCACGACTGGATGCCCGCGGGCGTGTACGAAGCGACCGGGATCGACGGAGAGGGTGAGTTCCGGCTCGTTGTCGGCCCTGTACCCGGCGAGGAAGGGACGACTGCGTCTGCGGCGTTCCCTGCAGCAGAACATGACAGCACGGCGATGGACCAGATCGCCTGGATCCTCGAACACCACACCGAGCACGAGCCCCTGACCGACGTGCTTCACCGGGTGAACGCGCACGTCACCGCTACTGGTCGCACAGGCGCGCTGCCATCCGTTCTGGGAGGGGTCGAGCCTACGTCGCGGCTGGAACGAGGGATGCTGCTCAGCGACCTCCTCGCGGAGCGTGAACAGCAGCTGGACAGCTACCGTCAGCGGCCGCAACGGTCGGCTCCCGGACGTGGGATCGGGCGTGATCTGTAGCACCACCTGCTGTTTGTGTGGCGGAGGTGAGGGTGGGCGTGTTTGACGATTCGACGCATCTTCTTGACGATTTGACGCATCTCTCACGAAAACCCTCGACGGCCACGGTCCTTGCCGGGTAGTGGTTGATGGGACTAGGGAATGCTCGAGAGCGGACTCTGCATCTCACGGTGATGACGGCACTGTTGCCGCCGTACCTTCCGCATGACACCGCACGCTGAGCATCGATGACTGCTCGCGCTGTGTCGCCAAAGGAGGTGCCCGACAGATGACCGACCCCACACCCAGAGTCCTTCCCACCCGACTGCCACTGCGCTTGTCAGACGCGGCAGCGGCGTATGCCGCAGCAGAAGTGGCGGTGTTCCCGTGCGTGCCGGGCGGGAAGCGGCCCCTCACCGAGCACGGGTTCCACGACGCCACCACGGATCTCGACCAGATTGAGACGTGGTGGCGGAATCATCCGGAGGCAAACATCGGCATCCCCACCGGTCACGGTGTCGACGTGATCGATGTCGACGTGCACGCCACCGGCACGGGCTTTCCCGTCCTGCGGACGCTGCGCCAGGAGAACTTCATCGCCGGATGGGACGCCGTGGTGCGTTCGCCGTCGGGTGGCCTGCATCTCTACTATCCGAGCAGCCCCGAGCTCGAGGCGAGATCGTGGTCGCGTGGCCGAGCACATGTCGACTTCCGTGGCACCGGCGGCTACATCATCGCCCCACCGTCCGTGGTCAACACTGAACACGGACCGCGGCGTTACGAGGTCATCGCCCGCGGCAGGAACCCGCGCCCCGTTGACTCGGCAGCGATCCGGGACTTCCTCACGCCAACCCTAGCGCTGCGAGCCGCTGGGGTCACAAACGGGCCGGGCCGTGGTGGTTCGGTGGAGGGGCTCGTGGCGTGGGTGGGGACGCTGACGGAGGGGAACCGGAATGCGGGCCTGTTCTGGGCTGCGTGCCGACTCGCCGAGACTGGGCTGAGCGATGACGACTCGTATGCGTTGCTTGAGTCTGCCGCCACCCGCATCGGGCTCGAGGCGCAGGAGATCGCAACGACCATTCAGTCCGCACACCGCACCACCGCACTGAATACGTACACTGCGGTACGTGAGCCAATGTCGGGACGCTCGTTTTCAGAGATGAGGCTGTGACGATGAGCGCCCCTAACCTGCACGTACGCGCCACGCAAGTGGGACGGTCTGGGGTGTCACGCGGCGTGATCGTCCTCGCTATCACGGGCACGATTCTTCTCGCGCTCGGTGCGTTCTGGCTGTCATTCACCACCTTGCAGGATCTCGCGGCGCTGTCGGGGGTACCGGCGGGGCAGGCGTGGGTGTGGCCGCTGATCGTTGACGGGGTGATCTTGGAAGCGACGATCTCCGTCGTCGCGCTGCGCAACTCCGCGCCCGCCGCACGTCGGTTCGCCTGGCTGCTGCTCGCTTCCGGTGCTGGGGTGAGTGTCGCGGCGAACATCACCCACGCCGTCGTCGCCTCAGACACTCGTGTGCCCGCGATCATCGCAGCCCTTGTCGCCTCAGTCCCACCCTTGGTGCTGCTCGCGATGACCCATTTGACCGTCGAGCTCACGCGCAACGAAACCCCACACCAGACTCCCGGAACGCGAGCGTTCATCCAGCACAGCGCACCGGCGAATCTGGATGAGTCCGCTGCGGATTCGATCCCTACGCTTCCATCGGTGGGAAGGGCAGGCGTATCCGATGCGGAAACCTCTGCGCGTAGATCCGCTCGCACCACGAAGCAGAGCACCGTGGTGCGTGGGCGGGCGGTCGCGTTGGCATCTGAAGGGGTCTCGAAGCGGCAGATCGCCGCAGAACTTGGGGTGCATCCGACAACGGTGGGCCGGTGGCTGAGCGCACCTGACCGTCGAGAGAACGGAGCATCCCATGACTGACCCGACACCCGTGAACCCACACGATGCGGCTGAGAACGCTGCTCAACTTCGAGCCGAACTGCCAGACCCTCGTTTCCCAGCAAACGACCTGTCCGAGGCACCCAACGTGTCGCCCGGTATGGAGACGCGGGAGGCGGAACGGGCATCGGAGTTCGCCACACACGGTGACCCCACGATCTCTCGGCATGCACCGATCAGAGGAGATCGCGCGGTGGAGTGGGTTCGTCCCACTGATGTCGCTGCGCGCGCGGGTGGCGCGATAGTCGGCAAAGGTGCCGAGCTGAACACGCGGCTGCGTGACGCCACCCTCGAGGGCATCCGTGAGGGGCAAGCACAGCTCGCCGAACGCTTGGCGCGCAGGCAGCAGCAGATCGGCCCAGACACCACCGGCCCAGCGCAGATGCAAGAGTTGCGGCCCGGGAGGACGGGGGTGAGCCGATGAGCGATTCCGGCTCCGGCGCTGCCCAAGCACCGGACACCACCCACCACCACGAACTCTCACACTCCTCGCCGACGTCCAACTGACGCCAGACGAACACTTGACAGGCTGCCCGCTACGGGTGGGCCTGACGGTACTCCTTTGCCTGTTGCAGGCGGTGTTCTCCGCGGCACTGGCGGGATGAGGGGCGTGTGTCGGGTGGGTGTCACACCTATCTACCGACGGATCTTCTCTCATGTCTGGAGCCACCATGACACCCCAATTCTCGCAACAACCGAATCCCGCACCAGCACCGAACTTCACCACCGGTGAAGGGCTGCGGGCGCTCATCACGGACCTCAATGAGCACAATGCGTGGGCGTCGAGCCCAGTCGCGGCCGAGCTCATGGTCTACGTCACCCACAAGTACACGCCGATCGCGAAAGCGTGGCGGCGTCCGCCAGAAGATGCCGCATATGAGGCATTCCTTGCGATGCGGCAACCCACCACGCTCCGCGCCGACGACCCCTGGGCGGTCGTCACCCGTGCGGTCGCGCTCGGCATCGCCGCCGAAGTCCACGCGGACCGGAACATGACCAGCCAAGACAAGGCACGCCGCCCCTCCAAACGCCCTGCTGAGGAGCCGATGCGGGCGGGACATTACGAGGAGTTCTTCTACGACGTGCACCCTCACGCGCATTCGCTCTACGCGCGAAGCCATGAGGGTGAGGATCATTCAGTGGATCGGGTGATTCGCGCTACGAGCGTTTTCCTCGTCCTCACCGATTGGCCTGCCCGCCCGGTCGAGCAGGCCGTGGACTACATCGCCCACCGCATCACCGGTTTGTCGTCATCCAGATCGGCGCTGGAGATCGTGTCGAAAGAGCTGCACATCGCGATCCGTCTCGGCTACACCCCGGAAGCCTGGGCGGGCCTGGTGCGCCTCGTCGTCGGCACCAAGACCGGCAGGTGCAAGAACGGCGACTATGGCCTCTTCGCTCGTGTGCTTCTCGGTGACGATGTCGCCGACCTTCTCCGCGATGAAACTCTCGTGGAATCGTCCCGCCGGATGGCGTCCGTACCTGACCTGCAGGAAGGGCAAGGAGGTGCGGCATGAGTCGCGGTCATCTGGTGCTGGAACACGCCATCGATCAACTGAAGAAAGGGGCGCAGTATCGCCGCGACCCCGATGAAGACCTCGACGAGCTGTGTGACTCGATCCGCCGGGTGGGAGTGCTGAACCCGCCCGCAGTCACTGAGGACTACGTCATCATCACGGGGAACCGCCGGGTCGCGGCGATGGAGCGGATCGGGATGCGCGTCACCCCGATCTGGGTCGTTCCCGGCGTCTCGGACAAGCTCTCCTACGTCCTCGCGATCCGTGACGAGCAGACCCTGCACAAAGCGCTGAAACCGCTCGAGCAAGCAGAACTCTACGAGGAGCTTAAGAGTTTGTATGCGGAGGATACGGCGCGCGCGAAAGCGAGTTCGTTGTTTGGTGAGGGCGGGCGAAAGCAGGAACAGAGCGGTGGTGCCGATTCGGCACCACCGCTCGAACCCGTCAACGTCAACGACAGGAAAGCACGCGTGCAGGCAGCCCGCGCAGTGACGGGGCGGGATTCGCGGACGATGCTGGAACAGATCAATCAGCTCAAACAGATCGCCGCCGACGACACGGAAGACCCCTATGTGCGCCAGAACGCCGCCGAAGCGCTCCTCGAGATCAACGAGGACCGCAAGGTCAACGGCCGCTACCAAGCTGTGAAGACCCGTCAGCACCTCGCGCACCTCACACGCATCGCCGAACATCCCGATTCCCCAGATGCCGTCCGTAGTGCGGTTGTTGTTGAGTTGCGAGGCCTTTCTGGGATCGACTCCCCGGCGGAGGCGATGAAAGAGTCCGGGCTTGCGCTTGCCCGAGTGCGAGAGATCCAGAAAGCCGCCACCGAAGACGCTTCGCTGGGGTGGAAGGACGTAGATCCATTGCTGCGAGAGAAGCATGCGATCCGCAAGCTCGTGGATCTGCTGCGCCGTGAGCACGGCTGGTGGGACCGCTACAACCCGACCGACTTCGGCAGCTACGCCGACGAAGAACAGTTCGATCTCGTCGCCACCTACGTCACCTCGGCCAACGACTTCCTCCAGCAAGCGCAGGCCGCACGCGACACCACGCACGACGAAGCGACCGAGGATCTCGAGCCGCTGGGCGCAACGAGCACCGCATAGCCGAGCGGTCTGGGGTTTCTGGGCGGGCAGCACACCTGATGGGTGACTCTGCCCGCCCTTCTCTCTGTTCGGAGGCCCACCCCATGTCTGCATCCGTTGTGGATGATCAGCAGCGCCGCAAGCGTCGCCTGATCATCGCCCTCACCGCCACCGGCATGATCATCGCGATCCTCGGCGGGATCGGCATCTACGGGCTCATCACCGGCCCCATACCCGACACCCCATCAGGGACAACAACGCCGGGATCGTCCTCTGGCCCGGCGTCCTCGAACGAACAGCCCGAAGAAGCAAGGCTGCCGAAGCTGGCCCGGACGAATGACCCGGAGGTATACGTTCGTTCGGTCGCGGAGGCACTGTTCACATGGGATACGTTCACGCTGCTGACCCCGTCGGATCACCGAGCAGTGTTGATCGAGGACGCGGACCCCTCAGGCACCGAGACTCCAGGCCTCATCGCTGACCTCGACGGCTACTTCCCCTCCGCGTCGACGTGGCGGGATCTGGCGGAGTACCGCACCCGGCAGTCGATCGAGATCGACCGCATCTTCATGCCCGCCCAGTGGGACGAAGCCGTCACCGCCTCTGGCGGGCAAATCGTGGAGGGCACCTACGCCTACACGGTCGAGGGCACCAGGGTGCGGGAGGGCGTCTGGTACGACGATCCCGTCGACAGCGCGCATGCGGTGGCGTTCACGGTGTTCGTCTCCTGCGAGCCGGTGTTCGATCGCTGCCATCTGCTGCGACTGTCCGAGATCGACAACCCCCTCCGATAGGGCAAGGGGGCAGTCGTGAAGAAAGCAGCCATCGCCGCGCTCGTACTTGTTCTGCTCGCGCCGATGCTCGGGCTCCTGGGTATCGGGGTGGTCATGAACCCCGCGGTCACGAATCAGGCGAACTGTGTCGCCTCCGATGTGGTCCTTGGGCCGATCCCGGATTCGTTGGAAGTGACGATGAAGGACGGGTACACGTTCACGCTGAACAAGCAGCAGCTCGCTCACGCCGGAACCATCATCACCACCGGCGCGAACACTCCTGGTGTGGGGAGGGATGGGATCCTCATCGCACTCATGGCGGCGCTGACGGAGTCCACGCTCCGCCAACTTGCGAACACCGGCACCTACCCCGAATCCGGGGACTATCCGAATGATGGCAACGGATCCGATCACGACAGTCTGGGCCTGTTCCAGATGCGCCCACAGACCGGGTGGGGCACCGTCGCAGAGCTCATGAACACCACCTACCAAGCACGCGCGTTCTACGGCGGCCCCGACGGGCCGAACTATCCCTCACCGCGGGGGCTGCTCGACATTCCGGGGTGGCAGCAGATGGACAAGGGTGAAGCCGCGCAAGCTGTCGAGGTCTCCGCCCACCCGGACAGATACCAGAACTATGAGCCCGTGGCTCGCACCATCCTCGATGCCCTCACTGTTCGCGGCAGCGGCAGCGGCACGCCTGGGGATGCGGATATCCCGGAGACGAGCCGTCTGGTGTTCCCGCTGCCGACCGGCACCTACGTGCGCACTTCGACATTCGGGCCGCGCACCGACCCAATCACCGGTGAGGCGAGTTTCCACTCCGGCACCGACTGGGCCGCGTCCGATGGTACGGCGATCTTCGCCCTCGCGGACGGCGTCGTGACGTATGCGGGAATGGTCGACGGGTATTCGGGGCAGATCACGATCGAGCACACCATCGGCGGAGAGAAGGTCGCGACGAAGTACATCCACATGTGGGCGCACGGCATCCACGTCGCCGCAGGCGACCGCGTCATCGCGGGCCAGCACATTGGTGACGTTGGCAGCAGCGGCCATTCGACCGGCCCTCATCTGCACTTCCAAGTGCACCCCGGCGGAGCCGCATCACCCGCGGTCGATGCCGAGCCGTGGCTCGCTGAGCGCGGCGTCGAGGGCATCGAAGCCCCCGCAGGCGGAGGCCCGGGTTGCTCCTCCTGAACGCGAGCGAGTGGGGCGGGTGGCGCACCTGACGGATGCCACCCGCCCCACTCATGTTTGGAGAACCACATGCATACCGCGCTCTTACTGGCTTTGCTTCCGGCCGAGAACGTTTACCCGGATCTTTCCGGGGTGGGAGGTCGCAGCACTCTGATCTCCATCGTCGGCGCACTGCTCACGATCGTGCTCATCGTGTCCGTGCTGATGCTTGTCGTCTCCGCGATCATCTGGGCGATCTCGTCCTCGAATGGCAACCCCGGTGTCGCTGGGAAAGGGAAAGTCGGGGTCTTCGTCGCCCTCGGTGCCGCTGTTCTCGCAGGAGCCGGAGTCGCCTGGATGAACTTCCTCCTGAACCTCGGCGACACCCTCTAACACCCGGTATCCCAGGGCTACGGGTCAAGCGTTTCGGGGTCGCACCTGACGGGTGACCCCGCAGCCATCTCGTTACGGGCCGAAGCCTGTGAAGGAGCCCCACCATGCTTGCCGTCCTCGACACCATCACCACCGCCGCCGCAGTCCTGCCCGCGAACATCAACATCACCCCGAACGACTCCGGCCTCCCCGGAATCGGTGCTCTGCGCACCGTCGTCGGCGCAGTGATGACGATCGGGCTGATCCTGTCCGTCCTCGCCCTCATCATCTCCGCGGTCGTGTGGGGCTTCGGCTCAAACTCCTCCAACCCGCACCTGGCATCGCGCGGGAAGGTCGGGGTGCTGATCTCCTGCGGCGCCGCGATCATCACCGGCGCATCGGTCACACTCATCAACTTCTTCTGGAACGTCGGCCAGACCGTCTCCTAACCCACCACCTCTACCCCATAGAAGGGAGGGGAACCCAGTGGCTGGAATCTGCGACGTCCCCATCATCAGCAACGTCTGCGACGCCGTCGGCGAAGGGGCCGCCACCCTCGTGGCAGCCCCCTTCGACTGGCTCGCACAAGCCATCGGACAAGCAGCGTCCTGGATCTTCCAAGGCGTGTGGGCGCTGTTCGACTCCACCACCCTGGTCGACATCACCGGGGCGGGCTACATCGGCGTGTACAACGTGATCTTCGGGATCGCGATCTTCATCATGCTGATCTTCTTCTGCCTTGGGCTCATCACCGGCCTCATCCGACGCGACCCCACCGCCCTATCCCGCGCAGCTCTCGGGCTCGCAAAAAGCGTGTTGGGGTCGTTCCTGGTGATCACTCTCACCGCAACCCTCCTCGAGGTCGTCGACCAGCTGAGCATCGGCATCATCCAAGCCACCGGCACAACGTTGGAAGAGATGGGCGGGAAGATCGGTGTTCTCGTCGCCGGGCTCACCGCGATCAACCTCACCGCACCAGGAGCCGGAGCGATCATCACGATCTTCCTCAGCTTCCTCGCAATCTGTGCGGCAGCAATCGTCTGGTTCAGTCTGCTGATTCGGAAAGCCTTGATCCTCGTCGCGGTCGTCATGGCACCGATCGCCCTGTCAGGAGCGTCCTGGGATGCAACAAAAGGATGGTTCGGGAAGTGGGCAAGCTTTGTGCTCGCGCTGATCTTCTCCAAGCTGGTGATCGTGGTGGTGTTCCTCGTCGCCATCAACCAGGTCAACGCACCCATCGACCTGGACCTGTCTTCGATTGCGGATCCGATCGCCGGGATCGTACTGATGTTCATCGCCGCGTTCGCCCCCTACATGGTGTACAAGTTCATCAGCTTCGTCGGCTTCGACATGTACCACGTCATGTCCGCCGAACAAGAGTCCAAACAAGCCATGAACCGGCCCATGCCGCTGCCAGGGAAACCCGACGGTGCAGGCCCGCAGAAAGTCCTCGACGGCGGCGACAACAAGGGTGGCGGAAGCAGTGGAGGCGGCAATGCACCACCTCCACCGAGCGGGAAGCCTTCCGCGCCTGCGGGCGGTGGTGCAGGTTCCGCAGGTGGTGGTGCGGCGTCCGGTTCCGCGGGTACTGCTGGGTCCGGTGGCGCGGCAGCAGGATCCGGTGGCGGTGCTGCAGCCGCCGGTGGTGCCGGTGCCGGTGCTGCGGCAGGGCCGATCGGGATCGCCGCGGTTGCTGGGGCGAAGATCGCCAAGGGAGCCGCGGAAGCCGGACCGAAGCTCGGCGGGGCTATTGGTCGCACCGCGGACAACCACGCCGGGGCCGCAAGCGAAGCACAGACCCCGCCGCCACCGCCGGATCGCTCCACGCCGCCCGCCCAGCCGAGCGCATCGCCCTCGGGAGCTGCGCCGAAGACGCCTCCGGCGAAACCTGCGGGTGGGGATCCGCCACCGCCGCCGAAGCCCGCACCCAAGTCTTGAACCGGCCTCGCACCTGAAAGGAGAGAAGACGCACGTCCGTCACGCGGGCGGTAACCCAGCACCGGGTTGCCGCCCGCTTCTTCGTGTTCGTACCTGACCTGCACGAACCCGACGTCGCCTTCAGGAGGAACCGCATGAGTACCGCATCCACGCAGAACGAGTTCGAACTGTCCCCGGTGAAGTTCTCCCGTCTCACCAAACGCGGCATCATCCTCGGCCTCTCCCTCCCACAGGTCATTGCGCTCTCGGTCGCCGTCGCCGTGTTCATCGCGTCCCTGTACACCGGCGGCCCTGCAGCGCTGTACACCTCACCTATCTGGGGTACCGCGATCGCCCTCACCTGGGTTCCCATCAGCGGCAGGAAACTCGTCGAATGGGTACCGATCGCCCTGCACTGGCTCCTCCGCCAGGCACTGGGACAGACCAGGTACCTGCGGCGCGTCGTCAAGCCCCGGCCCGCCGGGACGCTCGCGCTCCCTGGGGATGCGGCACCGCTTCGCCAGTACGAAGATCCGGAGACCGGGGCGGTCATGGTGCACGATCCGCACGCGCAAACACTGACCGCACTGGTGGAGGTAACCCATCCGTCGTTCATCCTCCTCGACCCCGGAGAGCAAGAACGCCGTGTGCACGCCTGGGGACGGGTGCTATCCACCGCATGCCGCTCCACCCGCATCGCCCGCCTACAGGTGCTCGAGCGCACCGTCCCCGACTCAGGTTCCGGGCTCGCACAGTGGTGGGCCGAACACGGCAACGACGACGACTCCTGGGTCGCCCGCACCTATCGGGAACTCATCGACCGGGCAGGCCCCGCTGGTGAACGGCACATCTCCACCATCTCGCTGTCCCTGGATATGCGGACAGCGTCCCGCGCGATCCGCACCGCAGGCGGCAGCCTCAAAGGAGCAGCAGTCGTCCTGAGACAGGAGATGGACACCCTCACCACCGCGCTGCGCATCGCAGATCTCAAACCCACTACCTGGTACACGCCAGGTCAACTCGCCATCATGCTCCGCTCCGCCTACGACCCGGCAATCGCCGCGACCCTGGAACGTTCCGGCGAGATCGGGCAAGACCTTGCCGCTGCTGGCCCTGTCGCCGTCGAAGAAACCTGGGATGGGCTGCGCTCTGACAGCGCCCATCACGCAGTGTTGTGGATCAGCGAGTGGCCACGCTCACTCGTCTACCCAGGGTTCCTCGCACCCGTCCTGCTGTCCTCCGGGATTAGGCGCGCATTCACACTGCTGTGTGACCCGATCCGTTCCGACCAGGCAGCCCGTGATATTCGCAAGAAGAAGACCGAATACATCTCAGATGCGGCCCAGCGGCAGAAAGTCGGGCAGATCGAAGACGCTCAGCAGACCGCCGAATACCAAGACGTCCTCCAGCAGGAGGCAGACCTCACCAGCGGTCACGGGGTCCTCCGTTACACCGGCCTCCTCGCCATCTCCGCACCCACTGCAGATGGACTCGAGGCCGCGGTGTCCGCAATCGAGCAAGCAGCGATCCAAGCATCCTGTGAGACCAGGCGACTCGTCGGACAGCAGGCGCAAGCGTTCGTGGCGGCGGCGCTGCCGCTATGCAGGGGGCTATAACGCCATGACTGCCCGGCTTCGAGGCTGCTACTAACGGCCCTCCTTCTAGTGATGGCGGCCACACGAAGATCTCACCCAGAACAGAAGTGCCGAGAGGCTCAGCTGACAGGTTTCGGGCAGACATCGCTTGAGTACAGAGCTCAGGCGATCAACTGGGCGGACTGGAGGTTGCTCAGTGTTCATTTACGGGCGTTATGGTGAAAAGAAATGGACATGCACCGCCCCTCCAACACCACAGATCAGAAGATCCTTCAGGCTCGTGATTTCTCGGAGGCTCACGCGCAGAGCGACCCGTATGGCCGTGTGCGCCTGGTGCATAACACTGGCACTGATTCACCGAGCAGGCTTCCGACAAACGCACTCTCCTGGTTCAAGAGCTCACGCACTCAGCGCATGAACATGCTGGTACTGAGCATCTGCGGCGCGATCCTCGTCCTCGCGACGATCATGCTGCTGGTGGTGTTCATGGAACACTGGTGGATCGCGCTCGTGGTCGCAGCCGGGGAGATTCTCGCGCTCGCGACGTTGCTGCGCGTGATCACTAAGACCAGTGCACGCAAGACCAGCACGCTCGATCTTTCAGAGCTGGACTTCCTCAACGCGCAGCCCGAGCAGGGCACGGTCGTACGGGTGTGGCCGAAGTTCTACGAAGGAGACTTCGTCGACCTGGCGATAGCCGTCGAATTGCCCGCCCGGCGAGCTGCTGCACGCGCTCTGCTAGTGACAGCCGGTGAGACCGCAGGCCCACGCGATGAGGTCGTGAAGCTACTCCCGGAGCAGTTGCCCCGCGAGGGAGACCCCGCATGGGTCTGGCGCGCAGGCTCTGACACCGTCGCGACGGCGATACAAGCAGCCATTCGTCGGCCTGGTCAGGCGTGAACAGCGCCCCATACCAGCAGGTCATCTACCGGTGAGCTTGCCGAGCCGCTCACGACGGCTAGAGCGAGACTCGCGGCGGAGCACATAGAGATGCTTCAGCGATCTGACGGTTCCCGACCCGCTTGAATGACGACCGATACGCTTTGGGTGTGGGGTTTTCTCTGTTCGGGCTGATCATTGCCGTCGCCGTTCTCGCTCCGAACTTTCTCCTGCTGGTGTTCCCTCCGCGCAGCGAAATGGCGGCTCCCACGGTGCCGGTCCTGTTGACGTGGACCGAACGAGCAGGACAGGCGTTGTGCTTGGTGGTGCCAGTCATCACTGCAGCTGGCGACCATTCATGGTGGTGGTTGCCGCCGGTCGCGCTCGCGTTAGCAGCCTACTACGCACTGTGGGCCAGGTATCTGCTCCAGGGACGCACATTCGCCGACCTCTACCGTCCACTGTGGAAGGTGCCGGTGCCCATGGCGATCCTCCCCGTCCTGGTGTTCCTCTTCGCTGCCGCGTGGCTGAGTAACCCGTGGGTAGCGGGTGCGGCTGTTGTCCTCGCGGCCGGTCACATTCCGGCCTCCCTGTTCATCGCTCGCCATCAAAACTCGGCGACCTGATCCGGGCTAGGAGTGGTCTTGCAGGATGCGTGCGAGACGGCTCTTGCGTCGGTTCTCCTTCACGATCCATGCGATATCGGGGTCTGAGGTGTCGAGACCGAGAAAGACCGGAAGAGCAGCGCTGGGGTCCGCGGCGACCACGACGCTCCAGCAGTAGCCGAGCGCTTGCCGCAGAGTCCGCGCTCCTGAATCGCGGCGGCGGGCAGCCGTCCATCTTGTGAACTGTTCGGTGGTCGCAGAACAGACTTGCAGTGCTGCCCGTACCGCGGTTGGTTCTCGTAACAGTCGCGGCTCGCACAGTGCCGCAACCGCCGCACGCTGCAGGAGCGGGTCAGAGCTGTTCGCCCATTCCGTCGCAATCGATATGAGAGAGGCGATGTTCTTGTCTCCGAGCATCTGCAGCCCCATTGCCGCGCCTTCGCGCACCCGCCATCGCTCATCCGCGGCATACGTTCGCAGGAGCTCGGCGCTGCGCGGATCATCCGCGCGGAGGCCTCGCGCTGCGGCGGCGCACATCAGCAGATACTCGTCCTCGCTCGCCTCAAGATCCGCGGTCAGATCCGCATCAGCGATACTGGCGACCGCGGAGACCAGGCTGAGATTCGCGCGAGGGCCGGGAAGCCCCGAATGCGAGTCCATAAACTCCAGCTGATCCGCCCGACTCAAGGCCTGCAGAGCGGCAACCCAGTCGACGGTATCCCTCATGACCCGATCCTATGCGGGCAGAACGGAGGCGCCCAGCACACACAGGCACTTGTCGCGGTGTCGGTTCCGCTGTGCCGGGGCGCGTGAGGCCACGGAGCCGCACCTGTCCGGTGTCACCGCACCCTCGCGCAGGAAGGTTTCACCCCATGGGAACCCCACACGATCAGAAGAAGCTCTACTCCACCGTCCTCGTCGAAGACGGCACCGGCCGCACACACCGCAAGGCCCGCGAACGCGCCGCCCGGCAAGTCATCGTCCGCGAGCATGCCGAGCAGCGCGCGGCGGAGAAAGCGAAACTCGCGACGGAACGTGCCGAGGCCCGTTCAACGAACTACCTCCCCAAGAGCGGCGAACCGGGGCCCGCAGGATTGCGTTCGTATCGGCGGTTCCGGGTGCCCGCGCATCAAGACACCTCCGCTGCACTGCAGGGCGCGTACCCATTCCTGGCTGAAGGAGGGCTCGGGTCGCAGGGAGTGTTCGTCGGACAAGACATGTACTCCGGCGGATCATTCGTCTACGACCCGTGGGTGCTGTATCAGCGTGGCATCATCACCGCCCCGAACCTCGTCCTCGCGGGCATCGTCGGATCCGGGAAGTCATCGCTGGCGAAGAGCCTGTACACCCGGTCGATCCCGTTCGGACGTCGCGTGTATGTCCCCGGCGACCCAAAAGGTGAGCACACCCCCGTCGCCGAGGCCGTCGGAGGCAAGGCGATCGTCCTCGGACATGGGCTGCGTAACCGATTGAATCCGCTCGACGAGGGTTACCGTCCCGCGGGGCTCTCAGACAGCGAGTGGGCGTCCACGGTCGCCTCGCGTCGTCGGGATCTGATCGGCGCGCTTGCTGAGACCGTATTGGAGCGGTCGTTGTCTCCGTTAGAGCACACGGTGATCGATATCGCGCTGCAGGCGGTGGTGTCGTCTGCGTCGGTTCCGATCCTGCCGATGGTCGTCGACCGCATCCTCCGCCCTGACAGTGGTGATGATGAGCGGCTCACTGAGGACGGCCGCATGGTCGGGCATGCGTTGCGCCGCCTAGTCTCCGGTGATCTCGCAGGGCTCTTTGACGGGCCGTCGACGGTGACGTTCGATCCGACGCTGCCGATGATCACCCTCGACCTGTCACGAGTGGTGGAGAACTCGACCCTGATCTCGGTGCTGATGACGTGCTCGTCGGCGTGGATGGAATCAGCTCTCCTGGATCCAAACGGTGGTCAGCGGTGGGTCGTGTACGACGAGGCGTGGCGGCTGATGTCGCACCCTGCCTTGTTGAAACGGATGGATGCGCACTGGCGACTCGCCCGCCATTACGGGATCGCGAACCTGCTCATCTTTCACAAGCTCACCGACCTCGACAATGTCGGGGATCAAGGCTCTGCCATGCGAGCACTCGCGGGCAGCCTGCTCGCGAACGCGGAATCACGGATCATCTACCGGCAAGAGTCCGACCAGATCGGAGCCACTGGTAAAACTCTCGGGCTCACCGGTACCGAGCAGAAACTTCTCCCGTCCTTGGGAACGGGCCAGGGCCTGTGGCGGATCAAGGAGTCCAGTTACGTCGTGCAACATCAGCTACACCCCGAGGAGCTGAGGGCCTTCGACACCACCCAGCGAATGACGCAAGCGCCGCGCACACACGAAGCGAACGCGGCTGGCGAGGCGTGATCGTGGATGAGAACGAGGACTTCGAGTCGCAGCAAAGCTCCCCAGCAGTCGTGGGCTTCCCGGGCAGGCTCACCGAGGAGCAGTTGTCCCGGAACATGATGGCTCTGCACGATGGGATGAATGAGCTCGGCACCCGGTACGACAAGCATGTCTTTCTCGCGTTCGAGGACCCGGCGACGTTCGGTGCTGGCCACTACGTCTTCTACCCGCTCGAGGGACACGCGTCGAGGTTCGCGGTCACCGAGCTCTATGCCGGCACTGACTGGCGAGACGACGAAAGGGTTCCGACGTCCTGGTCGTGGGAATCAGAAGTCCATGTGCCGAGTACGGATGGTTCGTATCCGTGGATGACCATCGCTGAGGGCGAGATCGCGTCCGATGACTACGAGCAACTGCTGCGCGTGACCGAAAACTGGGCGAAGAACACATACCAGTTAGCCGAGCGCGCAGAAGCCCTCGCGATGGAAGCGGCCGATCGCGGAGACGTGGGCCGGTCGGGGCCGGGCCGCACCTTTCTGGCATGAACCTTCGACGACGTCTCCGCGCACGCAAACCCGACACCCCGACCTCCAGCGAGAGCTTTCCGCGGGTCGTGCCTGCGGTGTTGCCGCAGATCCTCCTCGAAGCGGTTTCTGACACGAGCTTGGTCGTGACGGTCAACGGCGACAAGCTTGCCGCCACCCCGATCACCCGCAGCGAGATAGCTGCAACAGTGACCGAGCTCGTCGCCCGGTTTGGTTCGCCGACGAGGGTGGAGGTGCGGGAGCTCGATGGCAGTATCCGAGCTGACATCCTCACGCCACCCGCTCCGCGGCCTCGATCTCCGTTCGCTCCGCCCGAAACAGCCGGATCACCAGTACCGGTTCCGAGCTTGTTGGAGTTCACAGCAGAAGGGTTCGTCCCCGGTGAGGATGTCGCCGTGGCGATCGTCCTTCGTCACTCATCAGCAGATCACACCGGGAACGCCCGTGCCCTGATCGACCGAGGCGAGAAGCCCGCGCTCATCAGCAGCGGCGAGGTCATCCTGCTGGGACGAATCTCAGGCACGACGTCGATCCAAACCATCGACTAACTCTGGCCCGTACCTATTCTCCTGACCCCGCCTCTTCCACCTCTGGGGTCGGGAAGGTGCTGTGTCGTGTCTGGACCTGTACAGGCGAAACCCGCCAACGATCTCTTCATCAACCTCGCACTCGGTGCGCTCGTCACTGCCGCCGCGTTCACCGGGCTTCTGCGTATCGCAGGCTCGGTCACGGCGTTCCTGACCGGCCTGCCAGAGCCTGCTGGTGGGTTCACCTCCGGGCTCGCGGTGCTCGCACGCCCGACAGATCCGGGGGCGGCGCTCGGAGCTGAGGGGCTCAACCCAATTCTCTATTGGGTGGTCGTGTTCGTGTTCCTTGGCCTGTTGGGTGCGGCAGGGTTCTTCGTCGCGCGGGCGATCTACCGGTCTCGGTCGAAGACGGATCCGCACCGGCTCGTGGGAACGGCAACCGCGGGTGAGGTCGCACAGGTCGCCTCCGCGAAGGCCCTCGTGAAGAAATCAGCCACACTGCGCCCGTCGCTCACCGAGAAGCCCAGTCCGGAGGAGGTCGGGTATCTGCTCGGGACGGCGAAAGGCGGGCAGGTGTGGGCGACGGTCGAAGACTCGATCCTTCTCATCGGCCCGCCCCGTTCTGGGAAAGGCTTGCATGTGGTGATCAACGCGATTCTCGACGCACCAGGAGCCGTCATCACGACCAGCACTCGTCCCGACAACCTCACCGCCACGATGAAGGCCAGGGAACGGAAAGGGCCAGTGGCGGTGTTCGATCCGCAGCAGCTCGCCCCTGGCCTGCCTGCCGGGATGCGGTGGTCTCCCGTGCGGGGTTGTCAGGACCCGCTGACGGCGATGATCCGCGCGAAAGGCCTCGCCGCCGCGACCGGATTCGGTGGGGTTCAAGACGCGGGGTTCTGGGAAGGAAAAACCACCGCCGCAATCCAAGGCCTCCTCCACGCGGCAGCCCTCGACGGACGCGATGCGAAGACCCTCTATCAATGGGGGCTCAACCCCACCCTCGCAGCAGACGCCGTCCGGGTCCTCCCGTCGCATGCGGGGGCGGCGGAAGGGTGGGCAGACTCGCTGGATGCGATGGTGCAGGCCGATCCTCGCACCCGCGACTCCATCTGGCAGGGAGTTTCCCTCGCGTTCTCCGCCCTCGCGGACCCCCGCGTTCTCGATGCCGTCAGCCCCGCACCGGGTGAGGAATTCGATCCCAAGAGTTTCCTCCTCGGCAATGGGACGCTCTATCTGCTTGCTACCGGTGCTGGGGCGGGCGCATCGTCTGCGTTGGTGGCGGCGTTCATCGAAGATCTCGTCGAGACCGGGAGGAAGATCGCCGCACGCTCACCGGGTGCACGCATGGACCCGCCGTTGCTGCTGGCTTTGGATGAGATTGGGAACCTCGCCCCGCTGCCATCACTGCCGACGTTGATGGCGGAAGGTGGCGGCACCGGCATCACGCCCCTTCCGGTACTGCAGTCACTCGCGCAGGCGCGGGAGAAGTGGGGTGAGAACCAAGCGAACGCGATCTGGGATGCCTCGATCGTGAAGATCATCCTTGGCGGAGCATCCAACAGTCGCGATCTCCAGGACCTCGCCACGCTCATCGGCGACCGCGATGAAACCACCGACTCCATCACCACCGACGCGTACGGTGCGCACTCCAGTCAACGCTCGATCCGCCGGGTCCCGATCCTTCCACCCGATGTGCTGCGGACGCTCCCGTTCGGGACCGGTGTCGTGATGCTCCGCACCGCCCGCCCGATCATCACAAACCTCCGGCCGTGGCCGTCTCGCTCGGACTCGAAACAGCTACGGGCCGATCGTAAGAGCGTCGAGCAGGCGTTGCGGAGCGGATCGCAGTGAACGGAACCTTCAGTTCAGGCTGATTTTCTACGTTGCTCTGCTGGCATTGAGTTGAGTTCGATCAGGCTGCGGTTGTGGAAGTAGTCATCTTCCCGGAGCACGGTGATGCCTCCCGGCTGTGCACGTAACCGCATATGTTGCAGGGCGTCGATTGGTAAGCGTAGGAATGCGGCGGCAACAAAGGTGAGGGCACCGCCGTGTGTGGAGATGATCTGATGCTCAAACGGCTGGTCAAGGATCTCGTTCATCGCTTCGTAGATACGGGTCGCGAATCCGTGCATGGTTTCAGCGCCTTCGATACCTTCATCGTGGCGGAGGCGTTCACCCGAGACAGGTGGGGTCTGAAAGCGCTCGTCGAGCCAGGCTTGGGGCTTGCCTTCGGCGATTCCGTAGGACTTTTCCCGCAGCCGGGCATCGAGCACTGGTGAGACGCTGAGGTAGTTGCTGATGGCGATTGCGGTCTGTGCGGTACGTCGCAGATCTGATGAGTACAGCTGCACCGTTTCCCCGGCCGGGATCCGTGCGGCAAGTGCGGCACCGATCCGGTCAGCCGCCTGTAACCCTTGGCTGGTGAGGTCAGAGTCGTACCAGCCTCCAACGAGATCGTCGACGTGGTGAGTGGCCTGCGGATGTGTGATGACGTAGAGCGTCCTCATTCTTCAGCCCCTTCGGAATCTTGTCGTGTTTCAGGGGCAGACGGGAGTGGGCTGAGGTGCTCATGGGCGAGCTGCCATCCATGTTCGGTTCGGGTGAATACGTTGGTGGCACGCCCGGCGCCGGAGCGGGGCTCGCCTGCGATGGTGCCTTTCCAGTGGTAGGTGTAGGTCGCCACAGCTGCTTGATTGGTGTCTGTGACCCATCGAATATCTTCAGCCCAATAGTGTTCGTCGGGGATCATGGCCCAGGTGCGTTCGAAGTAGGCGCGCACCTGCTCGTGGCCGATACAGGTTGCATCGCCGAAGAAATAAACAGCGGTAGGGTGCAGCAGCTTCTCGACCTGATCAAAGTCGTGCGTATTCGTCGCCTCCAGGTAACCACTCAATGCCTCGGCCGCCGTGGTAGGCAAATCCTCCGTCGCGCGCGTAGGTGCGATGTGCGCAATCATCTGCCATACCGGGGGACCGTCGTCCGTTTCGCTGTGCGAGATGGTGTGGAAGCCGTGCCGCTCATACAAACGCACGTTGCGCTCTTCGGAAGTATCAAGCACCACCGATTCACCGCCACGCCTGGCCACTTCAGCCAATGCGAATTTCAGCAGCGCAGAGGCGATCCCGCGGCCCTGCTGATCGGGGTGCACACCGAGAGTTTCCAGCCGCCACGCGCCAGCTGGTGGGTCAGTAAGCGGTGGATTCTGGTTGAGTCTGTCGATCCGGTCCCCGTGCAGTTGCACGATCTGATCGATCATCTCTGGGTCAGGTTCCGGCGCATCCGGTGGCAGCAGCGCGATCACCCCCACGCCGTCGCCCGCTACTGCGACGATCCCGTGCTCGTGCGCATATTCCACATACAGCGACTGCAGGTCGTGTAGCCGCTGGTGGTAATTGTCTTCAGGGATCACGTGGCGAGTCCACGGATAGTGTTCAAATGCGGCAGCAAGCGTGCTCCCGCACGCCGGAAGGTCTTCGATGGTCGCTAAACGTGGGGTCATGTAACGTCTCCTAGATCTTTGTCGGCGGTCGCGCCTTCGGCGCTGCCCGCAGTCTCTGGGATACCTGAGTTGACGATGGCCTGCAGCGTGGCGAGGTGTTGTTCGAATGCGGCACGCCCGGGCTTGGTGATGCCGACCCAGGTGCGTGTGCGTCTGCCTACGGTTTCTTTGCGCACAGTTACCAGGCCCGCGTCTGCGAGCACGGTGATGGTTTGTGAGAGCGTCGAGTCACTCACCTCAAGAAGATCCGCGAGAAACCTGAAGTCAACATCCTCCAAGTTCCGCAACGCAGCCAGCAGCGAAAACCGCACCGGGGAATGGATGAGGGTGTCAAGGCCTTTGCGCGGGTGGCCCCCAGACTTGAACTCAGGCTGCCCCGCCCCCGTCGTATTGGGTGTGGTCATCGGCGGGAGCTCGCGAACAGGCACGCCAGAATCGGGGTGATCGAAACAACTCCGGCGAGCACCCACCACCACGGCGAAGACAGACCGAACAATTGCAGCGCGGGGTCAAGCATGAGGGTGTAAAGCGCGAACCAAGTCGCCACCGCGATCCCCATGTTCCGCAATCCATGGCGCGGGATCGACTCTCGATATCGGAACGCGATCATCCAAATACATAGCGTGACGAGCAGGAACGGCGCGAACGCCTTCCAATAGTTCACCTTGGCAATGTCAAGCGAAAGCGTAAAGGCCAGCGCATACGCGGCCTGCATGACTACGAAGACACGGAACCATCGCGTGGCTCGCCGCGCATCCTGCGCAGCCTTCTCACCCACGGCGACTAGACGAGTTGCATCTTCAACAGAGAACTTGTTTTTACTCATGCAACTATTTTAGCGATCCTAAAGTCGTGGTGTCCAGTTGACACGATCACGGCTCGTACCTGTCCGGTAACCCCCTCATGTTCTGTGCAGGGGTGAACCGATAGGAGTACCCGCTGATGAGCATCCGCACCAAACAGTCCCTCGCAGGGTTCGTCGCCACCGATCCGGAGCTGACGTTCACTAGCAACGGTGACGCGCGCGTCTACATGCGCGTCGGGCAGCCTCAGGCCCTCTTCGAACAGGACGGCACGTTCACCCAGCTCGACCCCGAATTCACCGACCTGGTGATGTTCCGCAAGTCCGCCGAGCTCGCACACGAGCAGTTCCGCAAGGGCGACAACTTCATCGCCGAAGGCGAAACCCGCACCTACACCGGCGACGACGGCATGGAGCGGGAGCAGTTCGTCGCTTCCCGTATCGGCCACGACAACAACATCACCCGCTACATCGTCGACCGCGGCGCACCCGAACGCGAGGCACCGCAGCACGAAGCCCCTGGCCGGGAGCAGATGCAGCAGGTGCTCGCGCAGCGTGAAGCAGACCTGAACCCTGAACCACCCGCCGCATCCGCCGCGGGCTCGACAGAGCGCGAGGCCGTTGCCCGCTAACCCGTGGGGTTCCCATGCAGGGTGCGGCGACCATCCTCACACCTCCACCTGGTCGCCGCACCCACACCTCTTCGCCCTCGCGCGGCATCAGCCCCGCCTCTTTCACTCAGGAGTAGACGATGAACAGTGAACAGCCGTCCCCGGATGCGCCGGGTCCAGACTTCGACGGGGCGGATTTCGGCGATCTTCCACCCGGTGTGGAGGAGAAGACGCGCGAGTTGGCGAAACAGGCCTACGTCAGCGACCTCGCGGCAGCACTCGGACAGGTCCCACGCCCGATCAACTGGCGCACCCTCCCACCCGGCGACCTCGAACACGAACTCCTCGAACTCAACCAATGGGTGGACTGGCTCCGCCACACCTACGGCCTCCCCGCACAGGTAGTCCCTCCGATGTGGCACCGCCACCCGGAACTCTTGTGGGAGCTGTCAGCACTCAGACAACACTGGCTGTTCTGCTTCGACCCACAAGCCAAAGGCAACCAGGCCCTCGCATGGCACCACGACTTCCAGATCGCCCGCGAACGCCTCCGCGACTGGGTCACGATCTCCGGCACACGCCTGGACCGTGACCGCCCCACCCGCATCACCACCTGGCCGGGAGGCGAACCAGAAGGCTGGACCGAACCCTCCACGGCAGAGGTGCCGGTGGCTGAGCGGACGCAGGATTTCCTGGCGTTCGTCGAAGAGCAGGTCAAAACGCGGACTGCGGAACAGGACGCGACGATCCGGGAGATCGTCAACATCGATTGGAGCGAACAGTCATGACCGAGCAGACCAGCGACGTGCTCGTTTCACCGCTACGGGACAGCCGCGAGATTGCGGCGTTCCTGCGGGTATCGGAATCGACGCTGTCGAGGTGGCGGGCCGAGAAGAAGGGACCGCCGTTCATCCGGATCGGCGGGGTGACGAGGTACCGCATCGAACAGGTCGAGCAGTGGCTCGCGTCCCTCGATACCGATGAGCACGCCTGAACCCACCGCGCCACTCCCGGTGCCACCGATCGGGGTGAAAGTCACCACCGATCTAGAACACCGCGCCTCTGGGATCCGCGCCCGTGCCCGCTGGATCGACCCACACACCCGCAAGCGCATCACCCGTGCCCTCGTCGTCCCCGACGAGGAAGCAGCGGACGAGTTCTTCCAATACCTGCAAGCTTCCGCCGAGCTCGGGATCGACAAACGTATCCTGCTCTCCGACTACGTCGACATGATCGGAGACCGGTGGCAGCGTGGCCTTGACCCCACCTCCACCGTCGACGGCTACAAGCTCGGTCTCCGCCTCCGCGTGCTCCCCGCGCTGGGGCATCTGCCGTTGTCGCAGATCACGGCCGGGATGATCGACCGCACCATCGACCAATGGGAAACCCAGCACTCCGCGTCAACGATCAAGAACACCATCGCGCCCCTCGTCCGCGTCCTCGATGAAGCCGTCCGCGACGACCTCCTACCCAGCAACCCCGCACGCAACCGATCCCGGCGCTCTCTCGGGAAATCAGCCCTCAACCTCAAAGAGAACGACCTCTCACCACGCGTGCACGCACTCAAAGACCTCGCCACCCTCACGACATTGGCCGATCGGTGTGGGGAGGTGCATCAGAGCTACTCCGATTTCGTGATACTCGGCGCTCTCCTCGCCGCCCGCGGCTCCGAAATCTCAGGCCTCCAAGTCGGCGACATCGACTGGGATCAACGCATCGTCACGATCCGCCGCCAAACCTACCCCGGCGCAGGCGGCCTCGTCACCAAACAAACCAAAGGCCGAGACATCCGCCACGTCCCTATCCTGCAAGCCCTCGCTCCCGTGCTGGAACGCCTCACGCACGACCGTGAACCCGACGAGCGGCTACTGACTGGTCCTCGCGGGGGCGTGCTCACCACAGCATCGGTGCGGGATGCGACGAAGTGGGACCAGCTCGTCACCGAGCTCGAGCTACCGAGCCTCACCCGGCACGGGCTCCGCCACACGGGAGCGACCTGGCTCGCCGATGCAGGCATCCCGCTCCACGTCCTCCAAGGCATCCTCGGTCACAAATCGATCGAGACGACCCGCGGGTATCTCCACCCCGACACCAGGCACCTCACCGACGCCGCCGCACGCGCCAACGCGTTCCTCGACGGACACGAGAACCCCGAGCGTGAGAGCCCCGCAGCGTCCAGTCGGGCGACGGCACCTCGGCGATGACAAGGCTGCCGATCGCGGCCCAAAACGGGCTCCAGGTCCCGGCCAGGTCCCGGCTCGTCGCAAGAGCCGCAATCGAAGCGCCTTGGAGGGCATCAGCACCCGTGGTCGGATGCTTCCATAAACCCCTCCGAAAAGGACAACAGAAACGACGAAGCCCAGGTGAGAAACCTGCTCTCACCTGGGCTTTTCTGTCGGGATGACAGGATTTGAACCTGCGACCCCTTGACCCCCAGTCAAGTGCGCTACCAAGCTGCGCCACATCCCGTTGTTCTATTTTCGAGCCGTACCGAGTCGTTACCGCACTTGACCCCCAGTCAAGTGCGCTACCAAACTGCGCCACAGCCCGTTGTCTTCTTCGGTGGTCAACCACTCGATCTCGACCTGATGAGGTTACACCAGAGCCGAGCACAAACTCCAATCGAGAGACCTTTCGGATGGAATCGTGAGGCACGCAACTATCGAGCTCATTCAGATTGTGGGAACCGCCCGATCTACGACCATCGAAGTAGTGGGAGGTACCTAGATCTTTCGGGAATTCATCCTCGGGGTGGAGACGGCCAACAGAAATACTTAGCTTTCGTGAACAAGTAAGCATCTCTCCTGTTCAACGCCAAAAAGTCATAGGCTTGTGACATCCCGGAACTGGGGGAGAGTCCCCATAATTGTTATACTGTCGTTATTCAAGGCGTAGCAGGCACACCTTGCGGAGAAGGAGGCCCGATGTCGGTTTCGAACGATCCTAACCAGACGTCAATCGGTGGAGAAGCGCTCAACAGCACGTCGCGCTTTGCGGTCGATGGCAGCGCCACCGAGTTCACTGACGACCGCCGTGCCCTTCGCCCCGAGGAACTTGCCGCCATCGAGTCTCTTCCGCATGGATCGGCCTTGTTGATTGCGTTGTCTGGACCGAATGCGGGAGCACGTTTCCTTCTCAACGCCGATGTCACAAATGCGGGGCGCCATCCTCGGACGGACATCTTCCTCGACGATTTCACCGTTTCTCGCCGTCACGCCCAGTTCGTGCGCGAAGGAAACACGTTCTCGGTCAGTGACTCCGGTTCCCTCAATGGCACCTACGTCAATCGGGAACGTATCGATGTTGCCGAGTTGCACAGCGGTGACGAAGTCCAGATCGGCAAGTACCGGCTCACCTTTTACCGCTTTCAGGCATAGAGATGACGGCCGCGCCACGTAGCGCTCCAAGGCCAGAAAACCCCGCAACTTCTTGGCCTCAGGACGTCTCTCATGTTCCGTCCCTTCGAATTGGGGAGGTTCGCTCTGCTCTCGCAGCCGAGTTTCCGTTGCTGACAGTTTCAAAGATTCGGCACTACGAGTCCCTTGATTTGATTTCGCCGCACCGTACGCCGTCCAATCAACGTTTGTTCTCGGCGGCGGATGTTGAGCGCCTACGTTTCGTCCTGCAGGAACAGCGTGACCGTTTCCTACCGCTGTCCCAAATCGGTGAATTATTGCGTCAACTGGATTCGGGGGAGTCACCTTCGGATATCCATCCCGGACGCATGCGCGTCATTCCCGACGACGAAGTTCGGCGCCCGCAACCCGGCACTCGCCTCAGGGTCGTTGAGGTATCGGACCTGACCGGTGTGGCTGTTGCGGACGTCGAGGACATGATCTCTGCTGGTGTTCTCGCCACGGATGCCCGCGGGCGACTCACGGCTCAGGCCGTGGAGATCGTTCGCTACGCTGCGATGTTGCAAGACGGCGGTTTTGATCTGCGGCAGGTCCGCAGTATCAAGAATTCCGCGCACGCTCACGCAGCCATGCTCACCGTTGCAGTGGCCCCTCAGCGAGCAAAGGGTTCTCCCGTGGCGGGAGAACGAGCCATCGCGGAGACAGCCGAGAATTCTACGATCGTCTCTCACCTCTATCGCGCCTTGCTCACGGAAAACATCGAAGTGAACCTGCGATAGGCGCGTCTTTGCGCGCTGCTTTTGATCTCTCAAGGCGCGGGCACTCATCGACTGACGCGAAACACCCTGCTTCTCCGCCATGTGAGAAAGACTTCAAGCTAAACTTGAGGTTACGACGCGCCGTTTCAACCCACCCTGTTAATCGTGCTATATCGTTGATTAGTCGGGCCTTCACGTCTACCGTGGAAGCATCCACCCATCTCCGGTAGTGGCCCGCAAATTTGCTCTTGAATGGAGGCCTAGATGAGCGACGCACCAGCGCCTGAAACCACGAAACAGCGCGCGCAGCAGATGCTCTTTGGCGATCCTCTACCCGACCTCGACGTAGAGACAGGTTATCGCGGACCAATTGCCTGCAAGGCAGCCGGGATTACGTATCGTCAGCTTGATTACTGGGATCGAACAGGGCTGGTTTCACCGACAATCCGTACGGCCGCCGGCTCGGGGAGTCAACGCCTGTATTCCTTCCGGGACATCTTGGTCCTGAAGGTGGTCAAGCGATTACTGGACACCGGTGTATCCCTGCAGCAGATTCGCTTGGCAGTGTCTCAACTCGCAGAGTACGGGGTTGATGATCTTGCACAGATCACCTTGATGTCTGATGGCGCCTCGGTCTACGAGTGCACGTCCGACGATCAGGTTATTGATTTGGTGAAGGGCGGCCAGGGCGTCTTCGGCATAGCGGTTGGCCGCGTGTGGCGTGAAGTTGAAGGGAGCCTGTCGGAGCTGCCAACTTCCCGCGTGGAGGAGGCCGGTGCCGGCGAGGACGAGTTGGCGAAGCGTCGCGCGAGGAAGCGCTCCGCTGTGTGAACCACTCAAAGAAGAACCACTCAAGGGAGGCGCCCCGCTACAGTCGTAGCGGGGCGCCTCCCTTGCTGTCGGGTTGGATGATCTCACTCAGGACTTGCGTGCAAACTTCGCTTCCCAAGCTGCCCGTAAAGGATTGGCGTCGGCGAGCATGATGTCGAAACGATCGTTGGCTATCTCCACCACTTGGGAGAGTGCCACAACTCGTTCCTGGGTCGGCGAGTTGGCGAGTCTGCGCATGCCACTGGCAATGATCTGCTGCGTAGAATCGAGCGGCCCGAGATACCCGATGAACGGCATGTCGAACTGCCTCTCATACTCGCCCGCGATCCGCGCAACCTCATCCAATTCATCTACTGTGGCCGACTCAAGAGCAAGCGAACCTATATCCTTCGTAACCACTTGTTCATCGTCGTCACCGGCACCCAGAAGTTGGGCCATGTCCGGGTAGTCGCGTATCAACGCCTCCTGCAGATCGTGCTTGCCGGTGAGGATGGCCTCCTGAATGGCGTCGCGCAGTTCGTGAGCGTTCGCGAAGGGCCGCTGCTCCCATGCCTGCTCCAACGGCCAGGTCTGGGTATTGAACACACCGCTGAATGCCGCAACGAACTTGTCGCGGGACATCGTGTTGACGTCGTCGATGCCCATGGCGCGGCCCGCTTGGTCTGTCACCACGTCGGAGCCGCGCTGACGTCCAACATGGAAGAACAACAGATTCAGACCAATCGCGGTGAGCGCGCCGATGGTCATGCCCGATGAGAAGAAGATTTGTGCCCAGGCGGGGAACGCCTGGGCGATGGTGGGCTTGAATGTAACCAGCATCGCGAGCCCGAGAGCGGTGGTCACGATGACTGCGTTGCGGTTGTCGCGCATGTCGGACTTGGCGATGGTTTGGAGCCCCACCCATGCAACATTGGCGAACATGGCGAGGCTCGCACCTCCAAGTACCGGAGCAGGAATCATGTTGACGATCGCACCAGCCTTGGGCAGAATTCCGAGAACGATCATGATGAGGCCGGCACCGGCCGCAACCCATCGAGACTTGACCCGGGTGATGCGCACGAGTCCGACGTTTTGTGCGAAACACGTATAGGGGAAGGAATTCATGATTCCACCCAGGAGCGTGGAAAGGCCATCCGCCCTCAACGCCCCCGAAATGTCATTCTTGGTGATGCGCTTGTTGACGATCTCGCCAGTGGCAAAAACATCTCCGGTCGTCTCAACCATCGTGATGATCATGACGATGATCATCGAGATGCAGCCCGTCAAGGTGAAAACCGGGATACCGAAGTAGAAAGGCGTGGTCACGCTCACGGCACCGGCCTCGTGGAAGGCCTGTAGTTTCTCGGAGGCCAAATGTCCGCTGATGAGCGCAATGAGGGTGCCGCCCACAAGTCCCACCAGAACTGCGATCGTACCGAGGAAGCCTCGGAAGAAGCGCTGAACGAGCACGATGGCCCCGAGGGTTCCGAAACCGTAGGCGAGTGCCTGCACGTCCGGGACGTCGCTGGCGTAGTTGACGAAATCGTTTGCGGAGACCGAGAGCAAGCTCGTTCCCATCACCAACAGAACTGTCCCCGTGACAACGGGTGGGAAAAAACGCAAAAGGCGCGCAAAGTAGGGCGCGGCGAAGAAGGTGAAGAGTCCCGCCACGATGATGGAACCATAAATGGCGGGGAGGGCGGAATTCCCGCCCTCCCCGTCAGTGACAGCCAGTCCGATCGCGATGATCGGCGCCACGGCCGTCGTCGTCACTCCCTGAATGATGGGCAGGCGCACACCAATATGCTTGGTGATGCCAACTGACTGAATCAGAGTGGCAATACCACAGGTGAACAAGTCGGCGTTGATGAGGTGGATGGTGGTTTGTGCGTCGAGATTCAAACTCGAGGCGATCAGCAAAGGGACGATGACAGCACCGGCGTAGAACGCGAGAACGTGCTGGAAGGAAAGGACCGCTAGCTTCGGTGCCGGGGGCACCTGATGTACTGGATGCTTCTGAGCCACCTCGTCACCTTGCCACTGACTGGCAACTTCACCCGGCCCGTACCAAAAATTGAGACAGCGACGGGGTCAATTATCTCAAAAAATAAGACAGTGGCGAAGCGGAGCCTTGATAACTCAGCACTTTCGCCACCGTCGTGGGGTCTTTCACATGAGTCAGTTGCGCCGATTGTCTCCCAGAGACTTCGTCACACTGTAGCCGGAATCCAGATCCGTAATGGTCACCTCGACGATGCCATTGGGGTCAATGAAGTACTTCTCTTCGACGAGAGGGCCATCTTCCACGCGTGCGACCTCGACGTTTGTCAGATCGACATCCTTGCTTCGCAGCGAGGCGTCAAAGGGGAAGAGTACGTCGCCGAGAGGGAACACGTCTCCACGGGGTTCGCCATCGCCCTCAATGGACGTGCACTCGGCAAAGCGGTACCAGCCCACGTTGTGTGCCGCGCGATACGTGCGGGAAATTTCGTTTCCGCCCTCGGAGATGACCGCCTCGGGGCCAACGAGAACGTCAAAGGTGACCTTGCTGCCACCATCCCATTCACGGAAGACCCCGAACCAGCGGGAGAGCTGATCGACCAGCGTGTAGCTGGCAGTCGGATCGGAGGCTATGGCCAATCCGATCGCCTGAGACCCAGCAGTGTAGGGGGAGCGGCGAATGCGCCGGCCGAAGCGTTCCTTGAGACCACGCGTGATGGCTGGCAGCTCGGAGCCACCTCCAACAACATAGATGCCGGAAACGTCCTCTCCAGGGCGATAGTTGCCGTCGTCGTCAAGAACCAGAAGTGGTTCCATGGTGTCAAAGGTTGCTTCAACGAGTGGAGCCACCGCATCATAGAACGTCTTGACCGGGAAGCTGATCGACTTGCCGAGCACATCGATGGAGACGTGACGGGACTGCGGATAGAGTGCTTCCTTTGCGTGACGAGCGGAAAGCATGAGCTGGCCCCACTGCGTGTCCGAGAGGTCGTCGCGGGACACCTCTGCGGCATCCAATGCACGGTCTGCGAGAATCTCATCGAAGTCATCGCCGCCCAGATTGTTGTCCCCGCGAGACATGAGGACCTCGTGGCTCGTGCCGTCCGCAGACACCAACGAAGCGTCGAAGGTTCCGCCTCCAAGGTCGTAGACGAGCACCTTGGAGCGTCGCGTGTTCAGCAGCTTGGCATGGCGATGGGTGTACTCGAATCCCGCGGCAGAGGGCTCATTGACCATCGCAATGACGTTGAAGCCAGCCCGGCGGAAAGCTTCCAGAGTCAGGAAGCGCTGCGCGGAATGGGCGTGCGCGGGGATACCGATGACGACCTCAAGAATCTCCTTCGGCGATTCAGTCGCCTTGCGGATACTGGCAGCCACATGAAAGAGGAATCCGGTGACGAGATCGAGAATGGGAATTTGGCGATCACCGATTGTCACGGGAGTCTCTGCGTTGACGTCGGGGGAGGCCAGCAGACGTTTGAACGAGCGTACGTGAGGAGCTCCAGCATTGGCCAACCGGAGCGCCTCGAAACCATAGACGACACCGCGACCTTCCACAGCCGCAAACGACGGGATGAACTCGTAGGAGTCGCCTTCCTGATCTGGAAAAGCGACCAAGGGATAATTTCCCCGGTCCACGAGGGCAACAGTCGTGCGCGTCGTTCCAAAATCCACACCTAGTCTCATGCTTTGAGGCTAGCGCCTGTGAGGGCATCCGTCGTCATGCAACCGAATCCCAAGACTGGTATGTTTACTCGCCACGATCCTTTGACAAGGGTGTATACGCCGCATTGTGGTGTTTGCCCATTGTGGCGTGTCGTTGCCGGGGTGTGCTGCACGCACGCACGTCGCTGCGCCAGCAGATCTGTCTCGTTGCTTCGACCTTCCTTGACGAGCGCCCATTTCCGCACTGATGCGATGGACAATTCACGATTGACCCCGGGTCGGGAAACGTCGGAGGCACTTTTGACTCTTGGGGGATTGGCCAAACGGGGAATAATGCGGGTCGCGTTGGCGCTGTCATGAATGCAACCGCAGTTTTGACATAATGTACATTATCGGCAAAAAGGGGAACGTTGGGAGTTCGCTGTCAACCAGGCGCCATGCGCGCAAAACAGCCACTCTCGACCCCTCTCGAAACGATTGTGGCCAAGCCACTCTTAGACTGTCTCTGGTTACCTTACGAAAGGACTTAGCATGGCTGAACGCTCTCTGCGCGGAATGAAGATTGGCGCCAACTCTCTCGAGTCTGATGAAGGCGTCGCGTTTGTCGACCGCAAGCAAGTTATCTACGAATGCCCCGAGGGTCACGAGTTCGGTGTGGCCATGGCTGTCGAAGCCGAGCCACCGGCCGGCTGGGAATGCCGCTGTGGCCGCGAAGGCAAGCTCCGTGATGCCGTGGCCATTGAAGACAAGAAACCCGTCAAGCCTCCACGCACCCATTGGGACATGCTCATGGAGCGCCGTACCGAAGACGATCTCAAGATTTTGCTTGACGAACGTCTGGAGTTGCTGCGTTCGGGCCGCTTGCGTATGCATCGTCGCAAGTAATCTTTGCCGACGACGGCACCGCCCAACCTCCTGAGTGAAGCCTCCGTCGGCCAATTGAACTTCCCGCATCGGCGGCGAAAGGAACTGTTTTCCCGGTTCCTTTCGCCGCCGTCGCTCTTTTTGCAGTCCGGTGAACGACGCGAAACCGCCGCACTGGTGGATCAAGGTGGGTCAGCCAATGCCACGACTTGCCGGGACAGCAAACACATCAAAAGCCATTCGCACTCTACCGAGCTGTGCATTATGACAAACATGCAGGTAAACAGTGCTTTTGTCATAAGATCAGACATAATTTTGAGCAAGGCCCGCCAATTGCGCGCAGTCGAAATGAAGCCTTTGTGGTGTCGAATCGCTTCACTCACTCAACCGGCGCCGGAGGGAGTCTGCCCCATGTGAACCGGCAGGAACGCTAGCGTCGCAGCCGATTGACAACCGATTGTGAGAATTCCTTGACCTGTCCTCCGCGCCGCTTTGCCCCCATGGAGGTGGCCTTGACGAAAGACTCCGCGAAGATTGATCCCGAGAGCTTGGACTCCCCCGCCTCACGCTGAGCAAAGTTGATTGGCATCTCCACGATGTGGCCGGCAAGCAGATTGACACGATCGGTCATGTCCGTCTGGAAGAAGTAGCCCTTTGATTCGACTGTATTCAGGTCCATGCGCTGCAACATTGCCACACGATAGACCCTGAAACCCGCAGTGACATCATTGGCAGGAAGCCCCAGCCACGCCTTGATGTAGAAGTTGCCGGCCCGTGAAAGCATTTCGCGCGACTTGGGCCATCCTTCCATGGCCCCACCACGGACATAGCGGGACCCGATGACAAGATCCGGATGGTCGGACATTGACGCACGTTCCAGAAGCAGTGGCAACTGCTCGGGGCGGTGTGAGCCGTCCGCGTCCATTTCAACCACGTGCGTGTAGTCGCGTTCCAAGGCCCATGTGAATGCCGCGATGTATGCCTTGCCCAGGCCCTCCTTGCCAAAACGATGCAGCACGTTGATCCGCGAGTCCTCGGCGGCCAGCTCGTCCGCGAGGTGGCCGGTGCCGTCCGGCGAATTGTCATCCACCACCACAATGTCCGCTTCCGGTACCGCGACCCTCGTACGAGCAACGATTGATGCAAGCGACTCAATTTCGTTGTAGGTGGGAATAGCAATGAGGACTTTCATTGGCTGCCTTTCACGCGTCAGCGGCGATGGTGCCGTAATTGCCTCAATGCTACCGCTGAGAGCCCTGCACCCAGGGCAAAGACTCCCCACCACAGATGGCCTGACGCCCGTGCGGCAAAAGTGATGTCGTCGCGCAGGCCAATGCGCCCGGACCGGGCGTCCTCGCTCCATGTGTCAGTTACCTCCCGCACCACGCCATTGGGTTCCACAATCCCCGAGATGCCCACCGTTGACACCTGAATTGCTGTACGTCCGTGTTCGACCGCGCGGAAGCGCGTCATGTCGAATTGCTGGCGGGACTCCGCCGTGGTCCCGAACGAAGCATTGTTGGTGGGAACAACAATGAGCTCCGCTCCCTGCTTCACTGCTGTGGAGACGATTCGAGTATCTGCCACCTCGAAACAGATCGGAGTCGCCACACGCAGCTGGCCGCCCTCCAGTGGCACGTCGAGAACCGCGGGTTCAGTCCCAGCGAGCATGTCGACGCGGACCAAATCAACCGCTTCGGTGAACTTTCGGAAGAAATCACGGTATGGCATGTACTCGCCGAAAGGAACTGGGTGCTGTTTCGCGTAGGAGTCGACGATTTCGCCGTCCGGCATCCAGACCACGTATTCGTTGTAGCGGTACTCCCCCGGATAGCTTTGGGTCCCCAACACAAGAGGAACCCCCAGAATATCCAAGGATTCCTGAATGAGTTCTCTGGCCGTTTGATCCTCGCGAGGGTCGCGGTCGGATGCGGACTCGGGCCAGAAGACGACATCGAGGCCCTCGGGAAGCGCCAGCGTTGCCTGACCGAGGTTCTCGGTCACTGTCAAAGCCTGGGACTCGCCTTCCGCAAGCTCACCTTCCCGAGGAACGATTCCTTGAGCGAATCCCACCGTGATGTAACGATCGGCCTTTGCGGCCAGCGGTAGGAAGGTCGGTGCAAAGAGAACAGCACCCGCGCAGGCCACCGCTACAATTGCGCGACTGATGACACCCCTGCGCAGGTTGGTGGCAGCTCTTTCGAGAACCACTGCCACGGCGACCAGAACGAATCCCACCAACATCACCGAACCCCACGGTGCAAGCCTGATCAAGGGGCTGTCGACTTGGCTGAAGGCAAGAATTCCCCAGGGCATTCCCCCGAACGGTACCGTTGCCCGCAGTTGTTCGAACGCCACCCACGTGAGGCCGAGTGTGCAGGCCCGCACAAGCACGTTGGCGCCGAGACCGCCGCGCATCAGCCCCTGCCATGCAATGCACATCAGGCCGATGAACAGAGCCTGGGAGATGGCAAGGCCCACTTGCGCAATCCACACTCCAGAAGCCACCCGTGCCCAATCGAAAAGTGGGAGGAAAAAGGCGCTGCCAGCGAGCGTTCCCAGCCAAAAGGAACCGAACCATGTTCTGCCCTCCAACACCCCCACCAGCAACGCGATTCCAAGAACGGCCATCGGCCAGATACCGAGAGGAGGGAAAGCGGCGAAAAGGGCCAAACCGCCGGCGATGGCGGCGAGGTTGGCGAGAAGGATTCGATTCTTCTTGGTCACCCTCGCAGCTTACCCGGGCCCTCCGACGGCTTTCGCCTGCAAGCGGGATCAGATCAACTCACTACGCCGCATCTTGTCACGTGCTTGCCGCGCAACCTCGCTGATCCACGTTCCCTCACCTGCCACGATGATCTGACCAAGCAAATCGATCACGCGGCGCGCCGCGGTGATGAAGTCCCCGGCCACCATCCGGGACATCACGAGGCAATCCTCCAGCGTGGCCCCAGAACACCATGCGGCGAAAACGTCCGCGCAACCCGGCGTCACCTCGCCGGTGCGCGAGATCTCGTTCCGGAATTCGACGCCCTGCAGGTAATCCGCGGTCTTGCGAGCACGCCGCGTCAGATTGGCCAGCGAACCCCAGGTGGGCTGATGGGTCCCGAGCCGATCGTCGCCCAGGAACATGGAGGACCAGCCTGCCATCGCCGCAGCGTCGAGTTCGCCGTCCCGGAGCTGGGACAGCGATTCGTAGAGCAATAGATCGTTCTCCAGATGCAGATGGCGCAGAATGCTGGCCCCACCGCCCAGACGCACGCCGTCAGAAGCGGGAGCCGGTGTCACGCCGTCGTCGGCAAACGGTTCGACCACCAGGACGCCGCCGTCCCCGACTCGTTGCAGGATTCCCAGCTCCAGCAGAACGGCGGCGGTGCGGTCGAACTCGCGGCCAACCGAATCCGTGAACGAGTCCGCCGTCTCGCGCAACTCACGCAGTCGATTGTCCAGCGAAAGCAGTATCTCTCCATCGCGCACGTGTTGCTCGAGATCCGGGCAGACGTTGCACGGATGGGACATGAACTCCTGATCTCGCGGCTCGGCAAACCGTGACCACGAATCCAACAGGTCGCGGTCGATGCCGAGCTCGACGCGCTCATTCACGTCATTCAAGATCTGATCGGCAATTTGCTCGCGGGTGTCACGGGCACGGATGGAACGCCCCTGCGGCAACTGGAACGTGTCCAGCTCTCGCAGTTCGGACGAAAGATCATCCTCCTGGATCCACGAGACGTCACCGTACCAATCGATGACGCGCAAACGGTTCGGATCGGTGGAGAGCACCACGCCATAGTCCAGCTCGCCCCCACGCGCGTATGCGTAGAGCGTACCGGTGCGAGCCGTTTCGAATGATTCGGTGATGCGTGAACGATAGGCGCGCTTGGCCGCTTTTCGGGCCGACTTCGCCGCCCGGCCCGACTTCGAACGCATGCGCAGGTATTGGACGAGATCTCCGTATTCGCAGGTCAGCCGTTCCTCTTCCTCCTCAATGCGCCGCCGCACACGTTGGGAGCGGGCCTCGATGCCGCCGAGGTCGGCGTTGCGTTGGTACTGGGCGAAACTGGCGCCCATCAGCTCACGCGCTTCGGAGTAGCTCCGCTCGGCCAAGAGGTTGACCACCGTGTTGTACGAAGGCTGGAAGGCCGAGAGCAGAGGCTCCACACGCCCGGAACCCAGGTCGGCCAGAGCCCACACATCCAAATCCTGATTTCCGACGACGACGGCGTGCCCAACCGTGTCTTTTCCGCGCCTCCCGGCACGCCCTATGAGCTGGGTGTATTCGGTGGCGCTCAGGTCGACAAATCCTTGCCCGTCCCAGCGCCGCAGGTCTTCCACGACGACGGAACGCACCGGCATGTCGATGCCGAGTGCCAGAGTACCCGTGGCGTAGACGATACGAAGAAGCCCCAGTTCCATAAGTTTCTCGGTCAGCGTCTTCAACGCGGGAAGGATGCCCGCATGATGTACGCCGAACCCGCGCAACAGCCCGTTTGCCACGCTGTCGAAACGGACGGCGCGGCAATCGGACTCGGAGAGAGTTTCGCGCACCTCGACAACATGACGGCGAATCTCTTTCTGCTCGGAAATGGAGGTGAGCCACACGTCATGTCGCTGCAGGGCCAGCGCAGCAAGATCGCAGCCCTTGCGAGAGAAAATGAACTCGATGGCCGGAAGCATGTCGCGCCGCTCCAGCATCGTGATGATACGACGGCGGTCGGCATCGGAGAGCCTCCGCCCGTGTTCACGTGGACCGTCACCCTGCCGATTCATGGCGTTGACGAGCACCGAGGCCGGGTCACCGTTCGGCCCGTAGAGTGGGTAGAGCTTGCGACCAACTGCCACGTGTTGCTCGAGGGGAACCGGACGGACGGTACTGACAATCAGCTCCGTGGTGCCGCGCACCGAACGCATCCAGGAAACGAATTCTTCCGTGTTGGCAATCGTTGCGGAGAGTGAGACGAGGCGAATGTGCGGGGGCAGCGAAAGAATCACTTCTTCCCAGACGGGCCCCCGTTCGCGATCGGCCAGATAGTGCACTTCATCAAGCACTACGTATCCGACGTCCGGAATGTCGGGTGAGTTCTGAAAAAGCATGTTGCGCAGCACCTCGGTGGTCACCACCAGGATTTGCGCGTCCCTGTTGATGGTGACGTCTCCGGTGAGAAGACCAACGTTTTCTTCACCAAGTCGACTGGCAAGCTCGTTGTACTTCTGATTCGAGAGTGCCTTGATGGGAGCCGTGTAGATGCAGCGCCGCTCGGTGGCCAGAGCCAGTTCGACAGCGTAGTGGGCCACCACCGTCTTTCCTGAGCCGGTGGGAGCGGCAACGAGAACATCCTTGCCCATCCCCAGTGAGCGGCAGGCATCCACTTGGAATGGGTCGAGGACCATGCCCCGCGCTCGATGGCTGTCGATGTAGTTCGAAAGGTGTGTCTCGTGATCTCGCATGTACATTCGTTACGCGTCGGGGATGGAGGATGCGGCGTGCTCGCCGCGTCGCTGCGTCCATGCTTTCTTGGCCGCTTTCCGGTCAAGGTGAGAGTAGGGGTGGGCCTGTGGATCGATCGCCTGCCATCTGCTGGTGGCGCGGCGCATTCGGGCATTGCGAAGAAGTGTGCGTGTACGGTGCACGCGCCGTAGGTCCTGCCAGGCGGCGACTCGGCGTTCCTCCTCGAAGGGCGAGGCCAGCGGTGGATCTGCGGGCAAGGGAGGATACTTCGAGAAGGGTTCGGAAAGTTGACCGCCCACGCGAGCACCCATGTTCATCGCTGAACGCACCGAATGCCAAAGCTTCCGAAGCGAAAGAACGAGGTAGATCGCAAGCAGAGCGACAACCACCACAATGACGAGGGCTTTCATAGGGTCTCCTTCAACAGCTGGGCAAATCGCTCGGCAAGCTTGTCCGCCACGCTCTGAGGTTGCACGGCGAGCACGGCGTCTCCCAGTTGTAGGAGGAGGGAGAAGAGCCATTCGTCGCTCGTGACGTTCAGTGTCATCACCAGCGTATCGCCTTCCGTGCCTGTTACGACTCCCGGAAGCGTCTCACCCGCCCATTTGCCGGCGGGAGTGAGGTGAAGTGTGACTGATTCGCCTTGTGGAAGCCATGGTCCCTTTCCTTCTCGGGCCGTCGCACGCATCCGTCGCTCCTCGGCTGCAACGAGCTTCCGTGCCGCAGTCACGCTGCGTTTGTCCAGCGGTTCACCCGCGATGACCTCGCCAATCCGGTCGAGCCGGTAAGTGCGCGCCACACCGTCTCGGGCGGCCCGCAGCACTGGAGAGGCGCCGGTGGTGAGGGAAACAGGAACGGCCTCCACCTGCTGAACATCCTCTCGCAGATTCGCTCCGGCCCGATGATAGCCGAAAGTGAGAGTTCGACCGCCATTGATGCATTCGACAATCGTCTTCAAGGATTGCGCAGCAATCGGAGAACCGGGTTCGCGCCAGAGCGCCTGCCCGAATCCTGCATCGGAAGCCGCCTGAGTCAGGGATGCGCGCAGCTCCCTCAGGACATCGCGGGATTCTCCCGGTGGGGTCACTTCCAGGACGTTGTCCAAAAGGGCCACGAGTACCATTGCTTCGTCAAGAGCCAGACTGAGCTGGGGAACCTCCCCTGTTCCCGTCTGGGCAAGCTGCACCGGCGAATCCGGGCCGGGCGGCTCCCCGAGACCGTCCCATTGATCGGGCGGGTCTGGAAGCACGAGGTCGAAGGGGGCAACCATCCCCGGGATCTCGATGAGATTGGCATCCCAGAGCAGGTCGAGCACATTGCTCCACGAAGTGGCGAAGTGATTCGCTATCTCTGCCAACGTAGCGGTACCGTTCGCTCGCCCACTCAAGAATATGAGGATCGCGTGGGTGCGAACGATGTCCTGAACACTCGCCACTAGTGGCTCACCTCCCCCGCCGAAGAGGTATCGGGCACTCGGTCCGACTGGTCCTCCGTTGCCTGCAGATCAGCGGTGCTTGGCACGCTGTGGCCGATTCGTGCCAGATGCGCGAGACGCCGCCGCCATTCACGCACGAGAGTGTCATCGCCGAGCAGGTGGACATCGAGTCCGTAGGTCGCCAACTCCTCGAAGAACTTCTGCCGATCGACCTGACGGTAACGCCGACATTCCCAGCCAGCGGGAGCTCCCTCACTCTTCTCGCAGCGTTCACCGCGCGAGGCCAGAGGGAGCGCGGCACCCGGTCGAATGGCCAGAAGTGCTTCATCCGCAGTGAAAACCGAAACCGCCGGTTGAGCTGGTCGGGGCCGCTTGGCATCTCCAACCACGGTGAGGGACCCGGATTCGATGCGAGTTGCGCGGAATGTCCGGCGTTCCTCCCACACTCCTTCCCCGTGCGGGCCCTGCAATCTCTTTGCGGGGCCGCTGACGTAGTAGACATCGAAGTGCTCCTCGAGTTCGCAAGGCTCGAGGAGATACTCGCTCAATCCGCTTCCGGTCGTGCCTTGATAGGTGAACCGCACACGTTGCCGGTTCTGCAACGCCCGCGCGAGCCGCAGCGCCTCGTCTCCCTCAGGAATGTTGGCCTGGAGGAACTGTGTTTCTCCGCCGATTGCCGGTGAGGAGGCAAGTAGCTTGTGCAAACCGTTGTTGGCGGCAAGATAGAGAGGGCCGCGCGCCGTCACTCCGGCCAGGAGAGCGCGCAACAAGCTGATGTCCAAGGCACTGACGTTGGGTTTCAGACCTGCGGTGCGATCGAAGTGATACCTGTGATCGCCGTGGCTGACAATCGGGTACCCCGCCCTGCGAAGATTTTCCAGATCGCGTTCCAGAAGCCGCTCGAATGCCACGTTGCTTCTCCCTGCGTAAGCCGGAAGCAGGCTCAGGATGTCGGACTTGCTGACGCCATGACGACTCATGATGAGTTCAAGGAGTGTCAATTGACGCTCATTGGGTGTGTAGGCCCCCGTTGGACCAGCTCTCTCACTCACCTTTTCAAGGATAGTGGAAGATGCAGAGCAGTTAGACTAGATCCCGTGATGATGTGGCGCAGCGGGACAGTGACGGCCCTGGGAAAATCGTGGGGGCAGGCGCAGGAGTGCCGGGTGACCCTGGAGGACCAGAGCGAGGCGCGGGCTCTCGCCTATTGCCAGATCGTGGGCACTCCGGAGGTTGGTGACAGAGTGCTCCTGACCGCCGCGACGGCCGTGCGCAAGCTCGGAACCGGCGGCTATATGATGATTGCGGCAATTCCTGACAGACTCCCTCCGGACCCGGAACCCGCCCCGGGACATATCGTCAAGGCCCGCTACACGCCCCTTCAGTACATGACGATGGGAGCGGACGAACAGGAGTCCCCGTGGCATGATCGGCTCGCGGACGCCGATTCGATCGATGGCATGCCCGTTGTGGTTGCAGACTTGCACTCGGCACTACCAGCTGCTGTTGCCGCCATTCTTGCGCGACGTCCCGAGGCCCGCATCGCCTACATCATGGACGACGGCGGTGCGCTACCGGTGTGGTTCTCACGCACCTGTGCAGAGCTCACGGAACGCGAACACATCTTGGGAACCATCACCGCCCGGCAAGCCTTTGGCGGCGAGCTGGAGACCGTCAACATTCACACCGCGTTGCTGGCGGCCCGCCTCGTGTGGGACGCCGACACAGCCATCATTTCCCAAGGTCCCGGCAATCTCGGAACGGGAACCACCTGGGGCTTCTCGGGAACGGCGGTGGGCGAAGCCATCAATGCGGTGAACGCGTTGGATGGGCACGCCATTGCCTTGCTGCGCATGTCCAGCGGAGACAAAAGAGAGCGCCACATGGGCCTGTCTCATCACACTGTTACCGCGCTGACGCGTGTGGCACTCTCTCCCGCTGTGTGCCCGGTTCCGAACCTCGCCGATCATGATGAGTTGTCCCAGATGGTTCCGGCCGAGACTCGAGACATCGTGGCGGCGCAGATGATTCAGCTCTTCTCTTGCCCGCGGCTCATCAGGTCGGATGTCTCCACGGCGGGACTGACCCGAGTGCTGCAACGTTCGCCCATACGCATGTCCACCATGGGCCGTGGCCTCGCCGAGGATCCACTCGCCTTCCTTGCCGCGGGCGTCGCCGGATATGCGGCGGCAGAGCTCATCTAGATGTACCCGGTCAGGACGTTGGCTCCAGCTGGCTGACTGTGGGGGTATCCGTGATTACTGCACACCTTGCCTCGATGCGCAGCGAGTGTGGGCTCCTCATCAACGGTGAGGAGCCCACACTTTCTCAGAAAGATCCCTAGATCCGGCACGCCAGAATCGGTGTCACAATAATCCCGCGTGCGCCCGCATCATAGAGAGAATCCATGACCTGATTCGTCTCGGACTGGTTGACCAGAGAACGCACCGCGACCCAGCCATCCTCGTGCAGCGGGGATACGGTGGGAGACTGCAGCCCCGGAGTCAGCTTCGCAGCCTCTTCGAGGCGATCAGCGGGGCAGTCGTAATCGAACATCACGTAGTGACGGGCAACCTGCACGCCCTCGAGACGGCGATCCAGTGTGTTCAGTCCATCGGGTTCCACGCCATTGCGGCGGATCAGGACTGCCTCCGAGCGCAGAATCGGTTCAGCGAAGACCTCCAGGCCTGCGGCGCGCAGCGTCGATCCGGTCTCCACGACATCGGCGATCAGGTCGGCAATGCCCAGCTGGACCGAGGATTCCACGGCACCATCAAGGTGGACAACCGTGGCCTCGACACCCTTGTCCATGAGATAGGACCGCACCAGTCCGTCGTACGCGGTCGCCACGCGCTTTCCGCGAATGTCCTCGAGGCCGGAACAGGTCCCCTTCGGAGCGGCAAAGCGGAAAGTGGAACGGGCGAATCCCAGAGCGCGATGCTCCACCGCCGCGGCACCGGAATCCAGAAGAAGATCTCGGCCAGTGATACCGACATCCACGGTGCCCGCACCGACGTACACGGCTACGTCACGTGGACGCAGGAAGAAGAACTCGACATTGTTCAGTTCGTCGGTGAGGACGAGTTCCCGGCCGCCACGGCGCTGCCGGTATCCGGCTTCCACCAACATCTGGCAGGCGGGATCGGAGAGAGAACCTTTGTTGGGTACGGCAATGCGAAGCATGAAAATCCTAGAGGTAGCGGTAGACGTCTTGAAGGGTGAGGCCACGGGCAATGAGCATGACCTGTAGATGGTAGAGAAGCTGGGAAGCCTCTTCGGCCAGCGACTCGTCGCTTTCGTACTCCGCGGCGATCCAGACCTCACCGGCCTCTTCCACGATCTTCTTGCCGATCGCATGGATGCCCGCATCCAACTCATCCACCGTCCCCGATCCTTCGGGACGCTCGACTGCCTTGCGGCTCAGCTCATCGAATAGCTCTTCAAAGTTTTTCACGAGGTCAGCTTACAAGCCCTGACTGCGAAAACGGAGGGACGTCCGCATGGCAACGACCATACGGACGTCCCTTGTTCACACTCCTATTCGGTGAGATCGACGAATGCCTCGGCCACAGGGACCTGCTCCTCGAGCAAATCGTTGTCCCACATGAAGGACGTCATTTCCTCCCAGCGCTGTTCATCCTGGGCTCCGAATGCCGTGCCTCCCGTATACAACTCCAGAGTGAGTGCAAGGGTCACGGCGGCGATCTCGCGGCTTTCGGGTTCCACCAGGTCCGGAACATGGGTTGCAGTGATGTCGAGGGCTTCTTCCGGGTTCTCGATGCTGAACTGCACGGCCTTGTCGAGTGCACCCAGCAAGCGAATGTAGGCGTCCTCGTTGCTTTCGAGAGAGGGACGGAGCGAACCGAGGCCGACCGCTACGAGTGGCAGTCCGCCGTCGACCATGTCGATGGTGCGAACTGGCCAACTGGCCGTGATTTCGGTGGCGTTCTCAAGGTCCCCAAGTGCTGTGACCCGCATGTCGGCGCCAAGAGAGCCGGCAATGTTGACCAAATCCGAGTTTGAATAGCCGATGATTGCATCGACTTCACCCGCGGCCAGTGCTGCGGCCTGGGTGTATCCCACGTACTGAATGTCGACGTCGTTCTCCGTCAGACCGTACGCGTTGAACATGGCCAGTAGTGCGAAGTAGTTCTCCCCGTATGGACCGGGAAGGCCCACCTTCTTTCCCTTGAGATCCGAGGGAATCTTGATGTCGGAGGATTCGGGCACGATGAGCTTGACGGGATACTGCTGGTACATGGTGGCCCAATTGACCACATCGATGCCTGTGGCTCGTCCCTGCAACATCTCATCGCCCCCGGCAAAGACGACGTCTTCCTCTCCTGACTGGAGCGCCCCCAGCAAGGATTCCTGAGATCCGTGGTGACGGATCGTGACGTCAAGTCCTGCCTCCTCGAAGTAGCCCTCATGCTCCGCCACGTACATTGGGGCGAATTGAACATTGGGTATGAAGGTCAAACCCAATGTAATGGGCGTCTTTTCCGCACCTTGGCCACCCTCGGCCTCTCCCGCACCGGAGCATGCCGCCAATACCAGCGCTGTGGCGGCCAGAGCTGCAATCATCAACCGTTTCATGTGTCCTTCTCTCGTCAACCGAGGCATTCAACGAAGCCGTGAATACCGAGTACTCCACGAACCATGTGCTGCGGTTCACCGCGACCTTCGGTAGGCTTCGGCACGAATACGCCACCGGTGGCTTCCTGCCGTGTCTCTGACCAGGTAGTTGGCTCGGCTCTCCACCAGCGAAATGAGGCCGTATATCGTCATGGCGCTTGCGGCCAGAAGCACGATACTGGCGAACATCCCTTTGATGTCACCGGAACCCTGTGCACTGAGCAGCGTCATCCCCAGACCGTTGCCGCCAATGATCATTTCGCCGACGACGGCGCCAGTGATCGAAAGGGTGAATCCCGTACGCAGGCCCGCAAGGATGGCCGGTGCGGCCAGCGGAAGTTCCATGGTTCGCACCAGGGTGAGGCCGGAGGCGCCATCCAACTTGGCTGCGCCGAGGATGTCCGAATCGATGTGCCGGATGCCGACAGAGGTGGAGACCACCACCGGAAAGATGACCATGATGGTGCACAGCACGATGATTGAGATGCGCCCGTAGCCGACCCAGATGGTCAGCAGCGGTGCTATGGCCACGGCCGGGATGGCCTGCGATGCGGCCAGATAGGGTTGGATCATGCGCGAAAAGGTTCGTGATTTGCCGATCATGTACCCCAGCGGCACCCCGAGGATTGCTGCAAAGGCACAACCCGCAAGAGCTGCCTGAAGAGTTTCCTCGGTCGCATCAACCAAATACCCGGAACGCAGACCAGAGATCAGACGCGTGACCGTGTCCTGTGGCGACGGCAAGAAGTGCGTATCCACGAAGCCGAAGGTTGTCAGAACCCACCACGCAAAGAGCAGCGCAGTGCCAAAAGCGAGCGAAGGTAACCAAGCGGCCCTGCGTCTCGATTTCATCGATAGTCCTCTCCCCTTTGCTTCGGGGAATACGGACGCGTTCAGCCAGCGAGGGTTCGCTGGGTCTGATACACCCGGCGAACTCCGCCAAATCACGTGCGCCTCCCATCCGGACTTTAACCGTCGGTCGAGGAATTTCACCTTGTCAACCACTTGCGTGGGTCGCGGACTATCACCGCCGGTTCAGACTTTCACTGACCCCGGAGCACAATGTGTTCGTCCCAAGTATGGCCCCTGCACCTCTCCGGCTGCAAGCACGTGAAGGTCACAGGAGCCCTGTGACCACATCGAAGCCATGAAACAGATCCCGAAATTATTCGAAACTGACAGCTCCATCGGGCCTGACATTGCTGAAAATCCTCGACGGGCGTAATCGGGGCCCAACATGTGGAATGTTGGCGGTATTCGGGCATGTTGACCTATTCATTTCGGTGCCCACCCAACTACAATTATGTCATGACTTATTCGGTTACTGATGTCATCAATCTCCGGTTAGCACTCCTCGGTCTCTCAGTGCCGAAAGAAGCGGATATGGAACTTGTCGGGCCTCTGATCGCCCAGCAGCAAGAGTTCAATCGCCGACTCGAATATCGGCCGTGCGCGGCGGATCACAGAATCCAGATCTTCCTCGACGATTATTTGAAGGACACGGACGCGCACCCGATCTTGCCGACCCGCACGCTGAGTCTCGACCAGCCCGGTTTGGCCCGCGCTCTTTCACTCCCGAGCGACGCCGACGAGTTCTCCAACGATCTTCTCTCCAGCTACCGCCTGGCCAACGGCGTCCTCCACAATCCCGTCAATGATCGTCGCACCACGGCTGGCGTGTTCCACGTGGCCGAAGGCGGTCTACCAATCCCGGATGACAAACGTGCCGTTCCGAGAGCAGTTTTCGGCAAGCTCATGGAGCGGGCGATGGAGCCCCCCGAGAATCTGATGGCCGTCCCCTACACCGCCAACCAGGAGGAGCCGGCCAAGGCATTCGTTTCCCTCCTGCTGCGTCCGCTTGTCGTTCCCGGAGTGTTCGGCCGCCAGCGTGAAAAGCGCATGGAGATTCGCTTCATCGCTCCCGGTGGTCTCGTGGCCAATCTCGATTTCGTCGAAGGAATCTTCGGGAACGGAGGAGACCCCTATCTCGCGGACAATGACTCCGCCCTCAATCCCACCGGGTGGACGGGTACAACCGGACTCGTCATCCTGGCCCCGCATTTGACTTCGCTCACGAAGAAGGAACTCGGTCTTCCCCGTTGGGAGGACGCCACCGAGCGCCAGCGTCGAGACGGCATGTGTTACAAGGACGAATCGGAGCTCTACAACAACGGTCAAGCATTCAAGTGTTGCGCTCGCGACGAACGCGGCATCATCACAACCGTCATTGCAGACAATTACTTCGGGTATTGCAAGAAGGAAGTCAAGACCCAGATCAGCTACTCCGCCAACCTGTTCGGCAATGCCGAAGAGGAACATGCGGGCGGTGCCAGGGTCTTCCCGTCCTACATTCTGGGGCAGACCTTCACCTCTGACTACGAGAAGGGTGAGCGCAGCCTCACGGATGTGATCGGGCGCGACCCCGAGCGCTTCGTCCTCCAGCATGAGGGCCACGCGATCGATGCAGAGCATCCGGAATTCGTTCTGGTTCCTTCGCGAGCTTCCTACAGCCTGATCACCAGTACAGTCTCTTGGACTGATTCCGCGGGACGGAATCAGGAGATCCCGTTGCGTGCGAACCGGACGTACTTCTCCCCCGATGGCTATCGGGTCTACATGGAGCAGCTCGACGCCGATCCAACTCAGTGGACGCTGGTTGGTGTCTCCCCCCATTCAACGACCTGCCACAAGCCGTCCACCGTTTCGGGCGGTGGAAAGTCCGAGATCAGCAAGGCACTCAGCGATGCCTTCATCTTTGGCAACCTGTTCAGTCCCAACTTCGACAAGGACATGGACACCGTCCAAGAACTCCTCGAGCGTGATTACTCGGACCGCTTCGCCAGCGGAGACACCTCGGACCATCGCCCTGTGCTCAGCCCCCAGCGAAGCATCGGCTCGGTTATCAAACTCCTGACGCGCTCCAGCGACTACACGGACGAATACAACGCATTCCTGGACGAAATTCCCGCCTACATCAAGGAAATCGTGTACACGGTCAAGCAGTACACGAAGCCCGAATGGGGCGACAATTGGCGCGACCACTTCTCCGTGGGCATCATGAACGACCGTTATGGAAACTTCGTGCGCCTCGATGGTCAGAAGATCGTCAACACGAATCTGCGTGTAGGTTTTTCCTCCGATGGATCCTGGCGTCTTTTCAGCCTCAGACCCGACTTCCACTCGGCAATCAAAGTTCAAACAGAAGACGACATCACCGCCTCGGTGACCGTTCGCGACCGCTCCGGTGGGCCATCGCGCAAGCACGTGGAGAACTGCGAGCTGCTGCTCTTCCAACGCCCCGATGACGCCAAGATTCGCGGGTACGACAAGCAGACGGAACGGGATCTCGCCCAGCCCGGCTCCTTCATCTCCAACTTCGAGCCGTTGACGCGCGCCGATGCTCGCGACATGCGCGACGACGCCGTCTCCTTCAGCAAGTTTTCGGCACCAATGCAGGAGTTCATCTCGCGCATAGCCGACGAACCCGATGATGCTTCGCCGCGCTACTTCGTGTCCTCGGCGGATTCTCGCATCGTCGATGGTTCACGTTCGAAGAACCCGCGTTACCTTCAGGTCCGCCCGGATCTCTCCCACCCACTGGACACGGCGGCCTCTGATCTTGCCGCCCACCTGGAGGCTTCCATCGCGCTGAGCCAGCCGCTTCCACTGCCAGTCGACGTCGTCGCCGCAGGACGTCGCAACAACCCACCGGAGGAGAAAGTACCCGCCCTGTGCTCGTACAATCCACTGCACTTCATGGAGTTGCCCGAGTTGTTCATGGAGTTCATCTCCTCCATGACCGGAAAGTCTCCTTCCACCACGGGTGCAGGGTCCGAGGGTGCCATGACGAAAGGGCCGTTCAACGCACTTCCCGCGACGATCGATCTCAATGCCGCCTTCCTTTCCTACGCCCTCTCCGCCTACGACGGCTGGATCTCCAGCGCGGGCTACATCGGGCCCCATACTCGCATCGATCACGACTTCAGCCTCCTGGTCCCTGAGGTGTTCAGCCGGATGTCCGCCGAGGAGCGCGATGCCCACGGACTCATTGAACACGGTTACCTCGAGAAGCTCGAAGACTTCGAGCACAATGGCAAACAGGTTCTTGCCAGTCGCTTGGGCTACCGGATGACGAAGAAGTTCGCCACAGCTTACTTCGGTCGCATCTTCATGCATCCTCACGTCGTCTTCGATGATTCAATGCTGCGGCCCGAACTGCAAGATCTGGAAGTCTTCGTGGATTCAATCGACACGATCGTCGCCACGCACCAGCGTGTCGCCCAGGCGTACATCGACGACGGCACCATCTCCTACGCCGTTCCTCCCATCCGGGCTCTGCTTGAGATCATGGCCAACGGTACCTCCACGGAAGGCTGGAGCCTGGATTCACCCGAGTTCCGCACCCAGTTCGAACGTGAGAATGTCTTGGCATCCGAATGGTACGCGGAGCGAATCGCAGCCAAGCGCCAGGAAGAGCTGGGACGCATCGCTCAGGGTATCGAGGACATGAACCGCTTCCTCTCGGTTCCAACCAACTCGATCACCGCCGCACGTCTGCATCTGACCGATCGGATCGCGGCGGCCGAGGCGGAGTACGAGCGCAAGTCGACCGAGGAATACGTCAAGCGCCTCATCGGAAGCATTGGTCTCCAGCCACTGAAGTAAGTAGCATCGATCGCTTGATACAGTGATACGGGTGTGAGAATGGTCAGGCCATTCCCACACCCGGCGGAACAGGCTTTCGCTCCATAGATGGGTGCACAGCGTTGAGCCGTGCCTTAATTGGCATCGCTCAACGCTGTGCACCCATCAAGAAAACAAGCAAGAAAGCCCTGCAAGCAACTTCTCCCCACCCGGAGCTCAAACCCGAGCATGGGCAGAGGCTCGCGTATCCGCTCCGCGTTCACCGGCGTGGCACATGGTTTCAATTCCGTTTGCTCCGCAAACTCCACTCAACCGACGGAAGCCCTCCCAACAATCTGCAGCCTCAGTCGCTTCTCTGAACTTGCTCCCACTTGGGCCAGCCAATCCCCTGCTCCGAGACGAACAAAACGAACCGGGTACCTCCAAACTGAGGTACCCGGTTCGTTCTCGGCTGTCACGATTGTCAAAATTCACAGGGGCCGCGCGAAACCTCGGACCATTCGATCCGCAAACCCCAGCGGATCAGAACTCCTCATAGACCGCCGGATCCTGGTCCTTCATCCGACCATCCGGCCGGCCCATGGCAGTGATCGAGGCGACATCCTCGCTATCCAATGCAACCTCGAGCGCTCCGAGGTTCTCCACTTGACGCTTCGTCGATGCGGCCTTCGGGATGGGCACTATCCCCCGTGCAACATCCCAAGCAAGAACCACCTGTCCCGGTGTGGCGCCGTGCTTGGCGGCGATACCGGTGATGATCGGATCGCCCAAAACCTCGCCGCGCACCAGCGGGCTCCAGGCCTCGGTGATGATGCCATGAGTCTGATCGAAGTCCACTTGCTCAACCTGCGGGAAAAGAGGATGCAGCTCGATCTGGTTCACTTCGGGCATGATCCCGGTCTCTGCCTCCAAGGTCTGCAAATGCTCCGGCAGAAAGTTGCAGACACCGATGTGCTTGAGCATTCCCGCCTTCTTGGCATCAATGAGCGCCCGCCACGCCTCAACATACTTGCCCACTCGGGGGTTCGGCCAGTGGATGAGGTAGAGATCGATGTAGTCGAGGCCAGTGCGGTACACCGATTCCTCGATCGTTACCACGGCCTTGTCGTAATCATGATGACGGCCAGGTAGCTTGGAGGTTACGATGAGATCCTCGCGGCGTGCGCCGGAACGGCGAATGCCCTCTCCCACACAGCCTTCGTTCTCGTAGTTGAAAGCGGAGTCGAGCAGCGTGTATCCGCGTTCGATCGCTGCGGCCACGGCATCTGCACCGGCGCTTCCGCGCAAGTTGTATGTCCCGAATCCTATGGCGGGTAGTTCCAGTCCGTCGTGTGCTGTGAACGTTTTCATACGTCGTCCTTTCCGTGGACGAGCACTCAGCATTCAGTGAGTTACCTGTCCACTGGTTTCAGCCTACTCCGTGCCTATCTGCCCGGAAGCATCGGAGCACCGGGACCGACACCGGGACCCTGTAGGCTTCCCGGCTTGCCGGACTTGACCATGTCAACCGCGCTCGTGAACTCCGCCTGAACTTCCTCGTTCTCCCGATAGGTCGCAAGGCTGACCACCACGGCGACGATGAGGTGCAGCACGAACGCCGGAAGCAGTTCGTAGATTCCGGTATTCAGATTCGACCAGATGAAGACCATCGCAGCACCGGCGATCATACCCGCAAGTGCACCCGCGGTCGTGAGCCTGCGCCAGTAGAGGCTGAGGAGAATGAGCGGGCCGAAAGATGCCCCGAAGCCGGCCCACGCGAAGCTCACCAGCCCGAGAATCGTGTCATTGGGATCAATCGCCAGGATGAAGGCGATGATGGCAACCGCCAGAACAGCGACACGCCCCAGAATCACCAGCTGACGCGGTGGCGGTGGCGTCCTGCGCACAACCTTGTACAGGTCCTCGATGAGAGCGGAAGAACAGACGATGAGCTGGCTGGAAAAGGTGGACATGATCGCGGCAAGAACTGCCGACAACACGAGACCGGCCACAAATGGGTGCAGCAGTATCTGGGACATCCGCAGCACCACGGTTTCGGCATTCGCGAGGGTCTCTCCACGCTCATGGAAGAAAGCGATACCAATGAGACCCGAAACGACAGCACCTGCCAGCGAGATGATCATCCAAGACATGCCGATGCGCCGTGCCCGCTTGGCCTCGTGCGGACCGCGCAACGCCATGAAGCGCACCACGATGTGGGGTTGACCGAAATAGCCCAGCCCCCAGGCCAGTCCCGAGATGATGATCAGACTTGCCGCACTCGCCGTGAATTGGCCCGAGCCGATGATCGAGAGATTTCCCGGCTTGACTGTTTCGACCAAGTGAGCCGTATCGCCCACACCTCCGATCGCCAGAATTGCCGCAACCGGGACCACTCCGAGGGCAATCATCATCATGAGGCCCTGGACGACGTCCGTGAACGAAGCTCCGAGGAATCCACCAAAGAGCGTGTACCCCAAGGTGATCGCGACAACCAGGGCCATTCCGGCGAAGTAGTCCATATTGAAGGACTCCTCGAAGAACACTCCCCCGGCCACCATGCCGGACGAGACATAGAGCGTGAAGAACACAAGGATGATGACACTGGAAATGATCCGCAGCGCATGTGACTTGTCATGCAGTCGGTTCTCGAAGAAGCTGGGGACGGTAATGGAGTTGTTCGCAACTTCCGTGTATGCGCGCAGCCGTGGGGCCACGAACTTCCAGTTGAGGAACGCTCCAATTGTCAAGCCGATGGCGATCCATGCCTCAATCAGACCGGTGGCGTAGATGGCCCCCGGAAGTCCCATGATGAGCCAGCCGGACATATCGGAAGCACCCGCGCTGAGCGCGGCGACCCATGGGGGAAGATCGCGGCCTCCGAGCATGTAGTCCTCGTGGTCCTTCGTTCGTCTGAACGCGAGGTAACCAATGAGGAGCATACCGCCGAAGTAGATTCCTAAGGCGAGATAAACGTATATCTGATCAGACATGGGCGTCCCCTTCCGAAGGGATGAGATAGAGAGGCCCGTGCACGTTGGGGGCCACCTTTGCTTCGGTCTTCTTCCTAACTTTTCCTTCGTTGTTGGCGTTTGCGGGCGGTGAGTGGACGGTGCCGTCGTCCTCGGAGTGATCGACGACGACGGCACGCGGGTCAGAAAACTGTCAAACACGCACGAGACGCGTTCCCCGATGGACGATCACAAGGCGCGCACCCGCACGGACAGACAGGTGACGCACCCTTCCAGCTTCTCGAATTCACTGATCGGAACCGTTGTCACCGTGTACCCGAAGTCACGGAGCATTTCTGCAGTCTTTGGCGCAGAGGCGGACATCAACAATTCGGAATCCGAAAGACAAACCACCGCGGTTCCATGCGGCTCGGGCACGGCGATGAAGCGGCCGAAGATCGCCGGATCATCAACGAAATCGGGATACCCGATAACGGTACCATCGGGAAGTGCGGTGACGGCGGTCTTCAGATGAAGAACTTTGGTGACCGGTACAGCAACCACTTTGGCACCCAACGGGGTCAGGATCGCACGTAGTTGGGCAACTCCCTCAGCATTGGTGCGCCCACCACGCCCGACATAGATGGTATCGCCCACCTTGAGAATGTCGCCACCATCAAGGGTACCCGGGGCTTTGATTTGGTTCAGAGAGCAACCCAGTTCCTCCACGAGAGCACGGGTGCCAGCCACTTCGCCAAGGCGTGACTGCGCTCCAGGATTGGTCGAAACGGCGACGTTACGGAACATGACAACGGAGTCTTCAACGAAAACTGCGTCCGGGCAGTCGTCGGCGGGTTCGACCTCACGAACGTCCCACCCACCATGTCTCAACGCCTCCACATACCCGGACCACTGTTTGACAGCGTTGGGCACGTTCACGGGAACCTTCTCGATGTGATCAACGATTCCATCATCGAGGAGCGGACCCGGCTTACGCACGAGGGCGATCTTTGACATAACCTCTGCCTTCCATGTTGACGAGTGAGTTACTTTCAGCCTACGGCTGGTTCATCCGGTTCCGAGCTTCGCTCATTCCCGGGTGAGAGTCTCGACTTCCTCGTGCAGTCGCGCAAGCTGCGAATGCCTGCGACTCCACGTGAAGTAGAAAATCAATGCTATGCCAATCCACACGGCAAATGCTTTGAGAGTCAGGCTGTGCAGCCCTGACACGACGTAGATGCAGGCGGCGACGGAGAGCAAGGGTGTCACTGGATAACCCGGAACCTTGAACCCGCGGTGCATGTCCGGTGCCGTCCGGCGCAAAACGATGACACCCAGAGAAACAAGACCAAAGGCGCTCAACGTGCCGATGCTCGTCAGATCTGCGAGGATTCCGAGCGGCAGCAGACCGGCCAACAGAGCAACAGCCAGTGACACCACCCAGGTGTTGAACACGGGAATCCGCTTGCGCAGATTCACCTTGGCGAATACAGGTGGAACGAGCCCGTCCCGGCCCATGGAGTAGAGGATGCGAGTCTGGCCGTACATGCAGATGAGCGTCACCGAGAAGATGGAGATGACTGCTCCGATGGCAAGCAACGTTCCCGGCCACGTCGAGCCGACGACGTTCTGGACGATTGTCGCCAAGCTCGCGGATTGGTTGGAGAACTGCTCGGCAGGCTGAGCACCGAGAGCGGCAAAAGCGACCAGCAAATAGACAACCGTTACGATGCTGAGGGCTCCGATGAGCGCTCTGGGCACCGCCTTGCGAGGGTTCTTGACTTCGTCTCCCGCAGTAGCAATGGCGTCAAGGCCGATGAAGGAGAAGAAGAGCGAGCCGGTCGCGAAAGAGATGCCGCGCAGACCCTCCGGGGCAAAGTTCGCGAAGTGATCCGCATTGAAGCCCGTGAAGGCAATACCGGCGAAGACAACGAGCACACCGATTTTGATGATCACCATGATCGAATTCGCCGTTGCGGATTCCGAGGCACCCCGCAGGAGCAGCGCCAGGCACATGAGCACGAGAATGACGGCGGGCAGATTGATGAGTCCTCCGGCGTCGGGGGCGGCCGAAAGTTCCGGCGGAAAGCTGAAACCAAAGACATTGTTCAATAGCAGGTTGACGTATTCAGACCACCCGACGGCCACCGCGGCGGCAGAGACCCCGTACTCCAGGATCAGACAGGCACCCACGAGGAAAGCTGCGAGCTCCCCCATCGTCGCGTAGGTGTAGGAATACGAGGAGCCGGACGAGGGCATGGTCGAAGCCAGTTCGGCGTAGCACACCACCGTCAAGCCTGCCACCAGGGCCGCCAGAACGAACGAGACCAGCACGGCTGGACCGGCCTCGGGTACGGCTTCAGAAAGAATGAAAAAGATTCCGGTTCCGATGGTGCCGCCCACGCCGATGAGAGTGAGCTGCAATGTGGACATCGAACGTTTGAGACCAACCGCATGCGAAGGCTCATCAGCAAGCTGCGCGATCGAATCGGGAACTCCCTCGTTGATCACACCGGCTGGCATGCGACGCCGAAAAAGCTGCTGAGTCATTGATGAACTCATGGAGGTCCTAACCATCAAAGTAAATAACGTGCATTATATATGCACGTTACTCGATAATTATGCACTCTCATTCTGGATGTCCGCGCCCGATCCCATCACCTGATACATCGGGTGCCGAAGCACCCGATGTATCAGAAAACTACTCGTCAGTGGCGTCTTCGGGTGTGGAACTCTCGAGAGTCTCGTCTTCCGGGTCAACGTACCTGGTGACAGCATCAGCGACCACTGTGGCGGCATAGTCCGGAACTTCGTGCTGCAGACTCCGCGCCGTGCGCTGATAACCAGTGGACTTCGGGCGCTTCGGGAACTTCAACTCCGGACGCTCGATGTGCTCGTAGGGAACTTGTGACAACAGGTGGTGAATCATGTTGACCCGCGCCTTGCGCTTGTCCTCGGATTCCACCACATGCCACGGCGCATCCTTGATGTCCGTGTGTACGAACATCTCGTCCTTGGCACGCGAATACTCCTCCCACCGTGTGATGGACTCCATGTCGGTTGGCGAGAGCTTCCAGCGGCGCATGGGATCGGTCAGTCGGGACTTGAAGCGTTTGAGCTGCTCCTTGTCCGATACCGAGAACCAGTACTTCAGCAGGATGATGCCGTCCTCAACGAGCATGCGTTCAAAAATCGGTGCCTGGCGCAGGAACTGGCGATGCTGCTCAGGTGTGCAGTAACCCATGACGCGTTCAACCCCGCCGCGGTTGTACCACGAACGGTCGAAGAGACGGATTTCTCCCGCTGCAGGAAGATGTTCCACGTAACGCTGGAAATACCATTGGGTGGTCTGTCGCTCCGTCGGAGCCGGGAGAGCCACAACCCGTGCAATGCGCGGGTTCAGGTACTCGGTGATTCGCTTGATTGCGCCGCCCTTGCCGGCTGCGTCGCGTCCCTCGAAGATGACGACGACTCGAGCGCCGGTCGACTTCACCCATTCCTGCATTTCCACCAGCTCGGATTGAAGGCGTTGCAGCTCGGCCTCGTAGAGATCCTTGTTCATCTTCGGTACTTTGTTCTTCTTCGCCATGGGACAAGAGTAAGGGCAAATGCCACGACATGTATGGCAAACGCCACACTTGCCCAGATCTCGGGAGATGAAGGTACAAAAACACCGGGGTGCCTTCTCTGGCATCCCGGTGTTTGATGAGCGACCCCGACGGGACTTGAACCCGCGACCTCCGCCGTGACAGGGCGGCGCGCTAACCAACTGCGCTACGGGGCCAACAAGGAGTTGACCTCCGGTTCTCCACGTTCATGATCGCGCATGTTCATCACGTCATGGCCTTTCGAACCTCCAGAAGCATACTACCCCGATCGAGCAATCTCCAAATCATGGGCGCTGCCTTCGAAGAGATCACACTTCCGGAAGCGACCTCGAAGAAGCACCATCGGCTACTGGTGGAGAGTGGTCCGCTCTGGCGTGCGGACACTCCCTCTTCACCACGACTAGGAGACTCGAACCTCCAGCTCAACACCCTGTGTGATCGACACTTCGCCCGGTTCCACCCGCTCAGCACCACGGAGGGCCATGATCAAGCCGGTGACGAGAACGACGCCCGCTGCCGATGCGGCCATGACGTAGGCACCGGTTGCCCCCGAAACCGCGATGGCTCCACCCACGGCAGATCCCAGCGAGACGCCAATAGTGATAGAGGACTGCATCGACGTCATTGCGACCGACGTGCCTCCGGGTGGCGAAAGCCTCTCGGTAATGGTGAAAGCTGTCACCATCGTGGGGCCAACGAACAGGCCGGTCACGAGGAGGGTGAGTGCCGTCGTCGCCAAGGTTGCCTGAGTCATCGTGAGCAGGATGAATCCGGCCATGCCGGCACCTCCGACGAGCACACGGACGGAAATACGCACCGAGTCCGGAATCACCACCACCATCAATGCCATGAAAGCCGACCCCAGCCCCATGAGCGCATACACGAGTCCCGCTTGACTTGCGGAGCCAAGCTCGAAGGCACGTTCGGTCGTGGCGGCCTGCACCGCACCGAAGAAGGTCCCGATGCTCAGCATGACGACGATGGCTGGGATGACCGCACACAGGACCCTGATGATGGATGGTCGTGAGACCGAGTTGTCCTCGTTCACGACGGCGTCGTCGATCTCGCTGGCGGTCGGAGCCGTCAGAGCAAACGGAAGTCCGGCGATGACAACCAGTGCCATGGCCAAGCCAAGTGGCGCGGCTGGCGCCGCCAGCGAGGCGGCAACTCCCACGAAAGCCGGACCCAGAACGAACACCAGCTCGTCGACGGTGGATTCGTAGGACAGTGCTGCGGAGAGTTCCTTCGGATGACGGGTGAAATGAATCCACCGAGCTCGAGTGAACGCTCCAATCGGAAGAGAGGTGGCGCCCACGGCCAAGCAGATGACCCACAGGATCGGGCCGTTCCACGCTTGCAGCGCCGCAACAAGCAGCAGTCCGAGCGAAATGGCACTCACCGGTGTCAGAAGTGAAAGGACGAAACGCTGGCCCATGTGATCAGCCCAGCGGCCGATGACGGGCGAAGCAATCGCCGCGGCAACCGAGACGAAGGCCGTCGCCAGGCCACCCGTGGCCACGCTTCCCGTCGCGGCAGTAACCGCTGTCATTGTGCCCAACGGAATCATGGCATAGGGCGCGCGGGCTGCCACGGCCATGATCATTGAAAGCCCACTGGATATCTGGGGCAGAATCTTATATTGCGCCAACGCGCTCAACGGAGAGGATTGCACGATGTGCTCCATGATGTTGATTCCCTGCAAGGGTCCACGCGCATCCATGGCCGGGGAGCATGCAGGGTGGCCTGCCATAGGCAGACCACCCCATTCTAGCCCCGCCCGAATCCTCCTGAGTTGTGAGCTTCGATTCCATTTCCAGTCAAATCATTGCTCATCGTGGTGGCCCCGAATCCGTTTTGGGGCGTGGGCAATGGAAGCTCAGGCATGCATATGTGCTTCGGCGATGCGCCGCAATTCCCCGATTTCCTGGTATGCGTCTTCGGCCTTGAAGACCGCGGAGCCCGCAACGAAATTGTTTGCTCCGGCTGCCGCGGCCCGCTCGATGGTCTCGCGGGTGACACCGCCGTCGACCTGAATCCACACGTCAAGGCCCGCATTCTTGATGGCCTGTCGGGTACGTTCGATTTTCGGCAGGGTGAGGTCGAGGAACTTCTGACCTCCGAATCCCGGCTCAACGGTCATGATGAGGATTTGATCGAACTCGGCAAGTAGATCGATGTAGGGCTCGATGGAGGTCCCCGGACGCAACGCGAGGCTGGCCCGTACGTCCATGGCGTGCAGTTCGCGTGCCAATCGGACCGGTGCCTGCACGGCCTCGGCGTGGAACGTGACGGACGCGAAGCCCAGTTCGGCATAGATGGGTGCCCACCGATCTGGGTTCTCAATCATCAGATGGGCGTCGCAAGGAATCCTGGACGCATTCACGGCGGCTTCCGCGATCGGCAATCCAAGCGCCAAGTTGGGAACGAAATGGTTGTCCATGATGTCGATGTGCGCGTAGTCCGCGCTCTCGATCTTTTCCAGCTCGTCGGCGAGATGGGCGAAATCGCAGTTCAGAATGGAAGGGGAGATAAGTGCGGTCATGCTCATATCCTATGCGAGGAGAGGGGTGGTCGCGTGTTGGAGAGAGGATTCCGCCGCGCGATCTCTGCTCTGAACGGATTCCGAGGTGCTGCGGTCGGGGCCGGACAGGCATGAATCTCACGGGACCGCCTCCGAACTCGGGCGACCGGCCCAACGAGGCGCGAGACACCGCGCCTCGTTCCAGACCCCTAGTCCTTGGTGATCAGTGCGATGAACATTGCGTCGGTGTGATCAAGATCCGGCCACAACTGGATCATGCCGTCGTGGCTCGCCACCTCGCGTACCGTCAGAGTACTCGCGATGGGACCGGCGTCCTCAAGGCGGGCGCGCTGGTTCGCAGCGAGGAAGGACTCCACCACTGACCTCGTTTCGGCCACAACCGGTGAGCACGTCGAGTACACAAGTGCCCCTCCGGGCCGCAGCGAGTCAAATCCTGCCTGCAGAAGCTCGCCTTGCAGGGATCTGAGCTGGTCGACGTCCTCGAGCTTCTTGCGCCAACGAGATTCAGGACGCCGACGAAGCGCCCCCAGTCCGGTGCACGGGGCATCCACGAGGACACGATCGTAGCTTTCGATCTCCTCTCGTGCGATCTCACGGCCATCGCCCAGCCGCAATGCAACACGCTCCGCCCAGGGTGCGACGGCTTTCGCCACCAGGTCCAAACGGTGTTCCTGAGGTTCGTTGGCATGGATCATGACCTCGCGCTCGCCGGCCAGACCAGCGAGAGTCGCGGTCTTTCCTCCCGGTCCCGAACACAGATCGAGCCACAGCTCATCGGTTCCGGAGATCGGAGCCTGGGCCACAATGGCAGCGATGAGCTGACTTCCCTCATCCTGGACACCAGCCGCCCCGTTCTGGATTGCTCGCAGGCGTTGAGGATCTCCGGACTCCAACAGAAGAGCTTGGGGCATCAGATACCCGGGAGAGACTTCCAATCCTTCGGCAATGATGCCGCGACGCAACTGGCGCTTGGTGAGGTCGCGCGGAACAAGAGCCACCTTGGCAGGCTCATTGTCCGCAGCCAGAACACTCGGAAGCTCATCGACGGAGCGACCATTCGCGACGAGTGAACTCTCGAGCTCCTCCACAATCCACCGTGGGTGGGAATACCACGCGGCATGGAAGCCCCTGTCCGATGCCGCATTGTTGCGAAGAATGGATTCCCATTGGTCTGCACGTTCGCTCACACGGCGAAGGATTGCATTGACAAACCCTCCCCTGTTCTGGCTCAGCTCGTTGCGAGCAAGGGTGACCATCTCGAAGATTGCGGCATGCGGAGGTGTCTGGAATTCCAACAGTTGGTGTGTTCCAAGTCTGAGGATGTCCAGGATCTCGGGATCGATCTCATCCAGACTGCGGCCCTGAGTGCACAGCGCGATGATGGCATCCCACCGGCCCTGCAGGCGTAGCGTTCCGTAGCAGAGGTTGGTTGCAAAGGCCGCGTCGGAACCCTTCAGACGAGCTCGCCTGAGTATCTGTGGCAGGACGAGATTGGCGTAGGCACCGTCCACGGCAACCGCGCGCAGCACGTCGTAGGCGACCAAACGGGCAGGATCACTCGACTGACGCCCCGGGCGCCACCCCTCGTTACGCTGTGCCATCACTCGTCTCCCTTTGCATCAAATCCCTTTGTCTCAAAACGTGAACCTTCGGCGAGGCGGGCTCCACGCAGCCAATCCCCCGCATCCATTGCTCTCTTTCCCGCCGGGGCCACCCATCCCAGTCTGATCGGGTGGCTCCCCGTGCCCACGAATCCATCCTTGATCTCGCCGGGAGCCAGTACGGGCTGATCCGACGCAGGCGAAACCGGCCCCAGCTTGACGCGACTGCCGTCCAGCACGGTCCATGCACCCGGCGTGGGAGTGTGCGCGCGAATCTGACGGTCGATGGCGATCGCTGGAAGAGTCCAATCCACCTGTGCTTCTGGGGTTTTGATGGTGGGCGCAAAGGTGGGTTCACCCTGCTGGGACTGCGCCACCGCTTCACCGTGTTCCAGCAACATGAAGGTCCGGGACAGCAATTCCGCTCCCGAGAGCGAAAGTCTGCCCAGAAGCTCACCGGAGGTGTCCTGCGCGCGGATCGGCTCAGTCACCACCCCCAGTACCGGCCCCGTGTCCAAGCCTTTCTCCAGACGGAAGGTGGAGGCACCCGTGACGTCATCGCCATGCCAGATCGCGTACTGAACGGGTGCAGCGCCTCGCCATGCAGGAAGTACGGAGAAATGTAGGTTGATCCAACCGTGCGACGGAACGTCCAGTAGCGCCTCCGGCACCAGAAGCCCGTACGCGACAACTGCGATCGCCTCGGGAGCAAGATCCTTGATCTGCCGCTGAATGTGTTGGTCCTTCAACGTGGCTGGGGTGAACACGGGAATGCCGAGCTCATCCGCGGCAATGTGAACAGAGGATTGGATCAGCTTGTGCCTGCGCCCGGCGCGCGCTGGCGCGCGGGTGAGTACCGCCACCACCTCGTGACCGTCCACTATCAAACGGCGCAGGGAGGGAACGGCAGTTTCGGGGGTTCCAGCAAAGAGAATTCGCACCAGACCAGTCTACTAGTAGCGCCGTACATTCTTTCCTACGAACGTGCGCCATCTCCCGTCGTCCATCAGCAGCGAGATGGCGCTGCTTGAGCTCCAAGAGAGGCTACATGGATGGATCGATTTCCAACTTGAGTGGTTGACCCATGTTCTTGGCGCTGTACTCTCGGTATGCCGATCTTGCGGTTGTGGTCAGGTTCAGCGCCTTCTTCACCTCGGTCCGCAGGTAGATCGTCAATTCGTGCTCTCGAGGAGCGGGAGCCGGTCCCAGAAGCGCAATTCCGGGTATCAGTTCATGGATGCCCCCCACCAACAGTGACTCCAGTGGGACCTGTGCGGCGTCCAACGCTTCCTCGACTTCTGCAGCCCGGATGCCATCCGCAGGGTCGAGATACTTCGCCGTCAAGGCAGTGCGCAGCAGGGCCAGATAGGTGCGGACATCACGATTCACCCCAGTGATACCCAACCACCGGTGCGCGGGAGGCAGACGGAGTTCGATGCGTTCCTTGAGTAAGGTGCGCGAGAGTCTCCCGAGGTTCCATGCGTTGAGTGCCGCGACAATCTCGGGATCAGCTCCGCCAACGAACATGACGTGCCCGCCAGCCCTCGCCGGACGCACCCGCACCACCACCCGGGCAGCCCGGCGCACAAACTGGGTTTCTGACCCTAGGCCCTTGCCCTTGAGGAAGCGGGAGTCAAGTACCAGCGCCGCCGCATAGCCGCCCTCGGCCACAGGTTCCGCACCGGGGGTGGCAACAACGATGCGTGGCTTTCCCGAGACCGAGGCAATGATGCCGTCCGAGGACTGTGCTCCCGATAGCAGTACGCCCGTGCCCGGGAACGCCTTGCCGAACTCCTCCGCCGTGCGGTGGGAGCCAATGCGAGCGGCACGCAGCTTGTCCCCGCCACATTCGCCACATCTCCAGCTCGTGGCTCTGTTACCGCACCGATCACATCTCGGTTGCTCGGAAGCCGGATCCAACGAAAGCGAACCTCCGCAAAGCGTACAGCGGGCCAACGCCTGACAGCGCGCGCATGCTACCAGAGGCAAGTAGCCCGATCGAGGCACGAGCACGAGGATTGGTCCTGATTTCAGGGCCTGTCGGACCAGATTGAAAGCGGCCTCGGGGATGCGGGACCATTCCGCGTGTTCACGTTCCCAGTGTTCTGGCAGACTCACCCGCGCCGCCTCAGCCCTGACTGCCGATTCCGTACCCTCCACCAATGCGGCGAAGCCCGAGGCAACCAGCGCCGCGGCCTCCTCGCTCACATAGGGCGAATAGACCAGCATCGCTGCCCCCGACATCTCGGCCCTCACTGCCAGAACATCGCGTGCGGTGCAATAGGGAGAGCGAACTTCGCGGAGCGTATCCGCGGCGTCGTCCACCACCACGCACAAGCCAAGGTTTCTTACCGGTGCCCAGAGTGCGGCGCGCGTCCCCACAACGATGGGAGCTTGGCCGTGGAGAACCTCGAGAAATGTGCGATAACGCTGCGAGCTCTGGTCCTCGGAGAGCATGAGGGCTACTCGCTGGCCAGTCAGCTCCTTCAACCGTTCTGCGAGCCGGGTGGCATCCCGCGCCGTCGGTGCGATGAGAAGAACGGATTGACCGGTGCAGAGCGTGGCTTCCGCAGCAATGGCCAGGAGGCGAATGCTGCCTCCGCGGCCCGGCAGAGCCGCGCAAACGGCCCGCGGGCTCTTGCCTTCACGCAGGCGCGTGATGAACGCGGGGCCGCCGCGGTAGGCTGCCCATAGCCCGGGCTCCGGAGGCGGACATGGGCTATTTCCCAAGAAGTCTGTCCCCAGGAATTCGGCTTCGGCCCTCGCATGACGCTGCGGCACGGCCAACCGCAGAACATCGGAGATTGCCGCGCCCTGGCGTGCGGCAACCCTCTTGCTCAGTTCGTAAATCTCCTCGGTCAGCACCGGCAGTGGAGAGACCACCCTGCGCAGAACACGTAAGTTGCCCCCTGTGTTGGTCCGGGAACTGCGCTCGACAATGAAGCCGGGAACTTGACGCTGCCCGACATCCACCATGACGCGGGCACCCACCACTGCCTTCTCATCAAGTGTGGCCGGAATCAAATAGTCGAACACGCGGTCCATGTGGGGTTGCGGCATCTCGACATGAACGTGGGCAACGGGATCTGCCACCTCGCCGACGACTTCCTGGAAAGAGACGACGGCATCCAGCAACGAGCGCTGCTCGCCCATCTGCGGCAGCTCTCCCAAGCCAGGTAGTGCCTCTTCCTTTTCCATACTCCTATTTCATCACGCCGCTCCGACAGATTTTCTGCCGGGTTCTTGTCTCGAGCGCATACGCGAGACGCATGCGGGACTCCGACTGGAGTCCCGCACATTGTGAGTTCAGTCTCACTCGCCTAACGCAGTGACGTACGCCGTTCAATCGAACGGATGCCCCACCACACCAGCCACACAGTCAGTGCTGCCGCTGAGAACACCATTCCCAGGCCGAGCACATGCGGCATAGTGCCCGAATCGACATTCGGGTTCCTGACGATGTCCACGATCTCCCGCCACATTCCCTGAGCCACCAGCGACCCGGCATCCGGCCCTTGCAATACGATCCCAACCGGAGCGAACATCATCGCAACCAGCGAGGAGACCTGATAGGCCAGATACACCAGCACTCCGCCAATCACAGGTGCTCCCACCCCGAGGTGGTTGTACCGAGCCTGTGCGCTGATCGACACCACTGCGGGCACCACAAGGACAAGGAACACGCCCTGGAGCACCACGATCAACACCAACGGCCAGATGGCCGTTCCGTACAAGGAAGCAACGCTGTCCCAGATGCCGCCGAGTGAGGTTCCCAAGCCCTGACGGGTACCGAGATCGATGGCGATCGTCGCCAGAACAAAACCAATGAGCGCCGCAATCACGCCCAGAACCTCGACAACAAGGGCATAACACGCCTTCGCCCAATAGATCGCACGCCCGCGGACCGGCAAGGTCATCGTGAAGTACCCTCGCCTGCCATACATTGTCTGCCAATAGCTGTACGCGAGAAAAGCAAGCAGAGCCGGTACCAGTAGGACGAAGCACGCCAATGCCACGAAGTGACCCAGCTGGTCCGCATAAGGTATGGGGACCGCGACGGGAATGAGTCCCACCACCCCGATCAGGAAGAGCCAACCCGTTATCGCAACGAGAGGTTTACGAGTAATGAGAAATTCTTGATACACGAGTTTGCTCATCATGAGGAGTACACCTTTCGGAAGATCGCGTCGAGTCCGCACTTGTACTGTTCACGCAACACGTCAGCCTCCCCCTCCAGCAGGACCCGCCCCTCGCGCAGGAAGACCACGGAGTCAACAATGGGTTCAACGTCGTGAATGAGGTGAGTGGAGATGACCAGAAGGGAGTCCGGGGCAAGATTCTCAAGGATTCCGTTGAGGATCACGGATCGGGAGGCCGGGTCCACACCCGAGATCGGCTCATCGAGCAGATAGATCTTGGCGTTGCGCGACATCGCCAGTGCGATCTGGGTCTTCTCCCTCATGCCCTTCGACATCTCCTTGAGGGTTCGCCCCCAGGGAAGCTTGAAGAAGTCGATCATGGAGCGTGCCTTCAGCGCATCGAAGTCGTCGAAGAACCGCTGGTACTGAGCGATCGCACGTTCGCAGGTGTCGTCGTCGTTCAGGAAGGAGGCATCAGGAAGGAAGGATACGAGCGCCTTGGACTCGGGGCCGGGTGCGTGACCGGCAACGGTGACCTCTCCGGTCCAGTCGGCAAGGACTCCGGCAAGAATCTTGAGGAGCGTCGTCTTGCCGGAGCCGTTGTCCCCCATCAGCCCGACGATTTGGCCGGCGGGCAGGCTGAGGTCGAGATCTTCGAGAGCAGCCCTTCCCCGATACTTCTTTGTCAGGTGGCGAACGTCTATAGAGTTCATTGTTCGTCCTTTGGTTCGTCTGTGGTAATTGATCGTGTTGGGGGCCACCGGGTCGTCAGGGCGGAAATCGTATCTTCCAGGCCCATTCCGATTCCAACGACGACGGCGATGAATCCGTCAATTGTCTCCTCGGCCAGTTCCGAGCGCGCCCGGCTGATGACGGCGGAATCATCGGTCACATACCTGCCGGATGTCCGCATGGGAACCGTGAGGCCCACGCGATCCGTCTCAGCCAATGCCCGCTGGACAGTGTTCGGATTGACCCCGATATCGAGGGCGAGCTCGCGCACGCTGGGAATCCTGACACCCGGCGCCCACACTCCCACCGCTATCCGTCGGCTGAATTCCCCAACCAGCTGGAGCCATATCGGCCGCGACTCATCGATATCCATTCACTCCTCCAACTGTATTACTTCCTTAATACAATAACACGTTATCGTTCCCGATGACAGCTGACCAGACGCAACGACCCGATGCTCAACAACTCCGAAGATGCTCGCGACTCCAAACAAAAAGTGGCCACACCCTTGCGGTGCGGCCACTTTCTCCTGAACGCGATGCCACGAATCAGAGAGCTCGAAGCAACTCCTCCACGCGATCAGTACGTTCCCACGTGAAGTTCTCAAGCTCGCGACCAAAGTGGCCGTACGCCGAGGTGTCCTTGTAGATCGGACGCAGCAGGTCCAACTGCTCAATGATGGCGGCGGGACGAAGATCGAACACCTTGTTGACGGCGTTCTGAATGCTTTCGCGCGCCCGAGTCTCGGTACCGAAAGTTTCCACCCGCACCGAGACCGGACGGGCACGCCCGATGGCGTAGGCAACCTGAATCTCACAACGATCGGCCAACCCTGCGGCCACCACATTCTTGGCCACCCAACGCGCTGCGTAGGCGGCGGAACGGTCCACCTTCGATGGATCCTTGCCGGAGAAGGCGCCGCCCCCATGGCGTGCCATCCCACCGTAGGTGTCCACGATGATCTTGCGCCCGGTCAGGCCCGCGTCACCCATGGGCCCACCGATCACGAATTTGCCCGAAGGATTGACGAACAGCTTCATGGCATCGAGATCGAGGCCGAGTTCCTCGGCCTCGATCACCGGTTCCAGAACGTGCTCGCGCAACGCCGAGGTCAACCAAGGACCTTCGACATCCGGATCGTGCTGTGTGGAGATGACAACGGTGTCCAGGCCAACAGGTCGGTCGTTCTCATACCCGATCGTCACCTGGGTCTTGCCATCGGGCCGAAGCCCCGGAACCATTCCACCCTTGCGGACCAAGGTCAAGCGCTCGGCGAGACGATGCGACAGCTGGATCGGCGCAGGCATGAGAGACTTCGTCTCGTTGCAGGCGTATCCAAACATGAGACCCTGGTCGCCCGCACCCTGACTGTCGTAGCGATCAATCGTGGCCTCGCCCGCCTCGCGGATCTCCAGTGAGCGATCCACGCCATCGGCAATGTCCGGAGACTGCTGACCAATCGACAGCGTGACGCCACACGAATTCCCATCGAAACCAACCTCCGAGGACGTGTAACCGATCTCGCAGATCGTCTCACGCACCAAGCGCGGAATCTCCACGTACGACTCGGTGGTCACCTCGCCCGCCACGTGGACGAGCCCTGTGGTCACCATCGTCTCGACCGCCACACGCGAGGCGGGATCCTCCACCAGAAGCGCATCCAGAATCGAATCCGAAATGCGGTCACAGACCTTGTCCGGATGGCCCTCCGTGACCGATTCAGACGTGAAAGGTTGACGATATGTCATTGTTCTCCTGTTCAATGCCCGGAGCATTCAGTGTGCGAAGCGCCAGCTGGAAATCGTGTCGAATATGACGCGGGCCATGTGGCTCTTTGATCCCGTTCCGGTGGCATGGACCATGCCGGCCCGATCGATCAACGTGATGGACGTTGACACGTTACCGAAGCCGCGACGCGAACCGACCTCGTTGATCACCATGAGATCTGCACCCTTGCGGGCCGCCTTCTGGCGACCGTAGTCGACCACCGACCCCGATTCATCTCCCGTCTCCGCAGCAAACCCGACAATGGTTTGCCCGGCACGACGGCGGTTGAGAGCAAGGTCAGCAAGAATATCGGGGTTTTCGACGAGTTCGAGAACTCGCTCGCTCTCACCGGACTTCTTCTGTTTTGTGTCCGTGACGTGCGCCGGCCGAAAATCGGCCACGGCCGCGGACATGACGATGATGTCAGCGCTTTTCGCCGCCCGATCCATGGCATCATGAAGCTCGGCCGCAGACACAACGGGGACGAGTGTTGCACCCGAGGCGACCTCCAAGGTGCTCGCCTCCACGTTGGCCGCGACCAGGGTGACCCGGGCTCCGCGGCGTAGCGCCTCGGCGGCGATTTCCACTCCGAAGATTCCGGAGGAGTTGTTGCCGATGTATCGCACCGGGTCTATCGCCTCGTGGGTCCCCCCAGCGCTGACCACGACGTGGCGGTCTCGCAGGTCACCCGAGGATTCGCCGCCGTCCGATTCGACACCCGGTGATACCAGCGAACCGTTCCCCGACGCGTGATGTGTGTTGCTCTCCGTCGCCACCCGCGCAAGCACCAGTTCGGCAAGGTCTTCCGGTTCCGACATTCTCCCGGGGCCAGAATCCGGGCCGGTGAGACGGCCCACTGCGGGATCGAGGACCTCGAGCCCACGCTCGCGCAACACCTTCACATTGTCCCGCGTTGCGGCATTGAGCCACATCTCGGTGTGCATCGCAGGGGCAAGGATGACCGGGCACGTGGCGACGAGAATCGTGGAGGTGAGCAGATTGTCCGCCACCCCAGCCCTGAGCTTGGCGATTGTGTTCGCCGTTGTTGGGGCAACGATGACCAGATCAGCCTGTTGACCCATACGGACGTGGGCGACGCCGGCAGCATCATCCGCGACGTCCGTATGAACGGTTCTTCCCGTGAGGGCTTCCCACGTGGTGCGCCCCACCATCTCCAACGCGGCACGCGTTGGAATCACCGTCACGTCGAGACCGGCCTTCATCAACAGGCGAACCAGGATGCATGCCTTGTAGGCAGCGATTCCACCAGTGACGCCCACCACGACATGATGAGGGCCTCCCTCACGGGAGGCCCGCGAGTCCGTCACTCGGACTCGGTTCCCCACTCGATCTTGCCCGCAGCGATCTCCCGAAGAGCCACGGAAAGCGGCTTGTCCTCGGGACCTGCATCAACCAGCGGACCGAAGTGCGTGATGTTGCCGTCGGCGCGAGTCAGTTCCTGGCGATACGAGTTGATCTGACGTGCCCGCTGCGCCCCGTAAACGGCGAGGGCGTACTTCGAATCGACCTTGTCCAGCAGGGCGTCGATCGGCGGATTTGTGATGCCCTCGGGTTCCGGAACAGTTCCAAACATGTGTTACCTCTTCAGTCGGCGTGCAAGCCTACAGGTTGTGCGAAAGGGTTTGACCAACACGAGGATGGTGCGGACTCGACCAGCAAGGCGGACCACGAAATTGGCACTTGGGAGAGCCAATAGGAGGACAACGCTGCCGGGTGAGGTTCCGTGAGTTCCACAGTGGGTCAGGACCCGTTCGCGGGATCTTTCCAATTCTACTGGTCAAGACCGATGATGTGGAGTAGGTCATCCGTGGCACGGGACACGGAATCGTTGTTGATCACCACATCGAACTCGCTTTGCGCGCCCATTTCGATTCGTGCGGTGGCCAATCGCCTCTCGATCTGTTCGGGAGACTCCGTACCGCGACCTTTCAGCCGTTGCTCCAGTTCTTCCCATGAAGGAGGAGCAATGAATACCTGATGGGCCTCCGGCAACGACGTGCGGATCTGCCTCGCTCCTGCAAGGTCCACTTCAAGAATGGCAATGCGTCCATCACGAATGGCATCCTCAACTGGCTTGCGCGGCGTGCCGTAACGATGCTTGCCGTGCACGACGGCCCACTCAAGCATCTGTCCCGACTCAACCAACTCATCAAACTCGGCGGCGGTCACGAAATGGTAGTGAATGCCATCAACCTCGCCGGGGCGCGGGGCCCTCGTCGTCGCCGACACAGACAACCAGCACTGGGGTGCACGAGAAAGGAACTCCTTGAGTACAGTTCCTTTTCCCACGCCGGAAGGTCCAGCAATGACAAAGACCGGAACTGTACCCCGTAACACGTCAACCACCATGGCAATATCGTGCCATGTTCGGGTGATGGGCGGTATGTGAACGACTGTGAGAATCAGCCGAATTGACGGATGAGCGCCTCACGCTGGTGCGGTCCCAACCCGGCAACGCGGCGAGATTCCGAGATACCAACAGACTCCATGATCTGCTTCGACTTGGCGGTTCCAATACCCGGCAGGGAGCTCAGGAGTGCATTGACGCGCAGCTTTCCAACCACCTCGTCATCCTTGGCCATTGCGACAACCTCGGAGAGCTTGACGTTGCCCTCCTTCAGCTCCTTCTTCAACTCTGCTCGCCGCTGGCGGGCAGCAGATGCTTTCTCCAGGGCCGCAGCCCGCTGCTCAGGGGTTAGTTTGGGCAGTGCCATTGTGAACTCCTTTTGTTGTATTTTTGCAGGTCTACCTGCGTCTACGCACTGTTATAGCCCACAATGTACGATAAATTCCCGAGTTTTATCAGGAGATCAGAAACCCAACTGCGCAAGGCCGGTAATTTCGCAGGTCAGAGGCTTGTTAATAACTCGAGAACGTATCTCACAAGGTTATCTCGATCACTCAAAGTGCTCCACATATTGGGAAACACCCCGTAGTGTATGGACCAAAGCTCTGAGGTCTAAGAGAAGGACCCCTGAGGAATGTAAGTCCCCAGAGGCCCTTCGCGTGACGTGAGGAGGCTACCCAAGCGCTGTGGCAACGGCGTCGCGCGTGCGCATGAAGCCTTCTTGCAGCCCATCCATCTGCGGTCCCGCACCCAGAATCGAACGGGAAGCGGACGCCAGGACTCGTGGGAGAGCGGCTCCGAACACGGCTCGCAATTCGGCTGCTCCGGCACCCTGCGCGCCCACGCCCGGAGCAAGGAAGATTCCGGAGAACTCCTCAAGGTTGATGTCGAGATTCTTCGCCGCGTCACCGATGGTGGCACCAACAACCAGACCGAAAGGCCCCACTTCCTGTGGCGCGATCTGCCGATTCCACGCCTCGACGGACGCGACCACCGTGTTCGCCACCGAGTGTCCGGAACCACCAGCATGTTGTACTTCGCGACCCTCAGGATTGGAGGTCAGGGCGAGGACGAACAGGCCCTGCTCGTTCGCTCCCGCCCGCCGTGCCGTTTTCTCAAGAGACCCCGGCCCCAGATAGGGAGAGACCGTGATGGCATCCGAGCGCAAGGGGCCGGAGAAGTAGGCATCGGCATATCCGTCCATCGTGGAACCGATATCTCCCCGCTTCACGTCAAGGATCACCGGAACCTCTGCCTGGCGGCAGTGCTCCAGGACGTCCTCCAGAGCGGCGATTCCCCGCGCGGCATGCCTTTCGAAGAAAGCCGACTGCGGCTTGAATGCGGCCGTGTGTTCCCACAGCGCATCCACGGTTCGCAGCCCGAACTCACGTACCCCGGTGGCGGAATCCTCCAGACCCCACGCCTCGAGAAGCCCCGAGTGTGGATCAATGCCGGTGCAAACCGCGCCCAAATCGCTCATGCGGCGGGCCAGACGTTCTCCGAAGTTCATCGCGTGTGGCTCCTTGCTGCGAAGCGCGCCTCGCGTTGCGCGTCGTGCTCCTGCAAGCTGGTCACGACGAACTCCGCCTTGCGTGACGCCGCGATGCCCTGAACAGCTGCCGCGAACTCCTGGACGGTCGTGATGATCGGCTTGTCGGCGGCCGTGGTGGCGGCACGAATGGCGTAACCATCCTTGCGCGACTCCCGAGTTCCTGGAGTATTGATCACCATGTCAATGGCACCGGCGTTGATGAGATCGACGACGGTGGGTTCACCGTTCGGCCCCATGCCCTCGGACTCCTTGCGTACCGTCGTCGCCGGAATACCAAAGCGAGTCAGAACGGAAGCGGTGCCGTTCGTGGCAAAGACCGTGAATCCGAGTTCAACCAGCTGAAGCAGCGGATAGATGGCCGCGCTCTTGTCCACATCGGCGATTGAGACGAAAACCGTACCCTCGTTCGGCATCCCGCCGTAAGCGGCGTCCTGAGACTTCGCAAAGGCGATCGGGAAAGTCTGGGCAAAGCCCATGACCTCGCCCGTTGAACGCATCTCCGGTCCGAGGATGGTGTCAACAATCCGGCCGTCCCGAGTCTGGAACCGTTTGAAGGGAAGCACGACCTCCTTGACAGCCATGGCCGACTTGAGATCCAGAACCGTGGCGTCGTGAGGCGGCAGGAGACTGGCCTCGCGCAGCTGTGCAATCGATTTGCCTGCCATGACCCAGGCCGCGGCTCGGGCGAGATGGACCCCGGTGGCCTTGGAAACGAAGGGAACCGTGCGCGAGGCACGAGGATTGGCCTCGATGACGTACAGGATGTCATTCATCAGGCCGAACTGAATGTTCAACAGACCGCGCACGCCCACACCCTCGGCAATGGCCTCGGTCGCCTCGCGAATGCGCTCCATGACCCCTTGGGAAAGCGTCAATGGGGGAAGCACACAAGCTGAGTCGCCGGAATGAATACCGCACTCCTCGATGTGCTCCATGACTCCTCCGAGGAACAGTTCCTTGCCGTCGTACAGGGCGTCAACGTCGATCTCGACGGCGGCATCCAGGAAACGATCCACCAGGAGCGGTGCGTTGCGTCGTGAGGCGTCCGTGCGCGAGGTCTCGCTTCGCGCGAGGTACTCCCGCAGCTGCTGCTCGGAGTAAACGATTTCCATACCGCGCCCGCCCAACACGTAGGAGGGACGCACGAGTACGGGGTATCCGATGCCATTGGCGATTTCGATGGTCTGCTTGTCCGTGGTGGCCGTGCCGAACGCAGGGGCGTGCAGCCCGGCATTTGCCAGTACGCCTCCGAAAAGCGAGCGGTCCTCAGCGGCGTCGATGGACGCCGGAGGGGTACCCACAATGGGTACACCCGCCTCTTCAAGTGCGTTCGCCAACGACAGCGGAGTCTGCCCGCCCAACTGGACAATTACACCTGCAACCGGGCCCGCGGCCTTCTCGGCCTCGTAGACCTCGAGCACATCCTCCAGTGTGAGGGGCTCGAAATACAGCCGATTCGAAATGTCATAATCGGTGGAGACCGTTTCGGGATTGCAGTTGACCATGATGGTCTCGTACTCATCCGCCAACGTGAGGCTCGCGTGAACACATGAGTAATCGAACTCGATACCCTGGCCGATACGGTTTGGACCCGAACCCAGGATGATGATCGCGGGGCGTTCGCGCTGGGCAACCTCGGTCTCCTCATCGTAACTGGAATAGTGATACGGCGTATCGGCGGCGAATTCCGCGGCGCAGGTGTCAACGGTCTTGTAGACCGGATGCACGCCATATGCCCACCGGATCTGGCGTACCGACTCCTCGCCGATCCCGCGGATCTCCGCAATCTGGGCGTCCGAGAAGCCGTAACGCTTGGCGAGTCGAACGACTTCCGGATTCAAGGTGCCACTGTCCGCCAGCTCCACAGCGACCTCGTTGATCAGGCAAATCTGGTCCAGGAACCATGGATCGATCTTGGTTGACTCGAACAGATCCTCAACACTCGCTCCACCACGCAATGCTTGCTGCACGTCAATGAGACGGCCTTCGGTCGGCACTGCGGCACCAACCACGAGAGCATCAAGCTCTTCGCCCGATGGCGCTTCGCCCCTCCAATGGAAGACCGATCCCTTCTTGTCGATTGAACGCATGGCCTTCTGCAGTGCCTCGGCGAAGTTCCGCCCCAGCGACATGGCCTCGCCCACCGACTTCATGGTGGTGGTGAGGACCGGATCGGCCGAGGGGAACTTCTCGAAGGCAAAACGCGGAATCTTCACGACCACATAATCCAGAGTGGGCTCGAAGGAAGCCGGCGTGGACTTCGTGATGTCGTTGGGAATCTCGTCCAACGTGTAGCCAAGTGCGAGGCGTGCGGCGAGTTTCGCAATCGGGAAGCCGGTGGCCTTGGACGCAAGGGCTGAGGAACGCGAAACCCGTGGATTCATCTCGATGACAATGGTACGGCCGGTGGCCGGGTCCACCGCGAACTGGATGTTGCAGCCGCCGGTGTCGACACCCACCTCGCGAATGATCGCGATGCCGATGTCGCGCAGCTTCTGGAACTCGCGATCGGTGAGGGTGAGAGCGGGCGCAACAGTGATCGAATCGCCGGTGTGAACGCCCACCGGATCAACGTTCTCGATGGAACACACGACCACCACGTTATCCGCCTGATCGCGCATGATCTCCAGTTCATACTCCTTCCATCCGAGGATCGACTCCTCCAGGAGTACCTCGGTGGTGGCGGAGTAGTGCAGGCCTTGGCCCGCAATGCGCTCCAGATCCTCAGGAGTATAGGCGAAGCCGGAGCCGAGTCCGCCCATGGTGAAGGAGGGACGCACGACGAGCGGGTAGCCGAGTTCGACCGCAGCCTCATGGCAATCCGCCATGGAATGGCAGATGAAGGAACGAGCCGACTCCGCACCGCACTTGGCCACGACCTTCTTGAACTCGTCGCGGTCCTCACCCTTGGTGATGGCCTCCGCGCGCGCGCCGATGAGTTCCACGCCATACTTGTCCAGCACGCCGTTGTCCACCAAGGCCATGGCCGTGTTGAGGGCCGTCTGGCCACCGAGAGTCGGAAGCAGCGCGTCCGGACGCTCCTTCGCGATGACCTGCTCCACCACCTCCGGGGTAATGGGCTCGACGTAGGTGGCGTCCGCCATCTCCGGATCCGTCATGATGGTGGCCGGGTTGGAGTTGACGAGGATGACCCTCAGGCCTTCCTCCTTGAGAATTTTGCAGGCCTGGGTCCCCGAGTAGTCGAATTCGCAGGCCTGACCGATCACGATGGGACCGGACCCGATGACGAGAACCGAGTGAATGTCTTCGCGACGTGGCATCAGCGGGCTTCCTTCCGTGCGACCATCAGGTCGACAAAGCGATCGAACAGATAGCTGGCATCGTGTGGGCCGGCGGCGGCCTCGGGGTGGTACTGCACCGAGAACGCCGGGATGTCCAGACAACGCAACCCTTCAACGACGTCGTCGTTCAGGCCAATGTGCGAAACCTCTACGTGACCGTACCTACCGTTCTCGAACGGGGCAAGGGACGGCTCGTTGAGCGGCGCATCGACCGCGAAACCGTGGTTGTGAGCCGTGATCTCCACCTTGCCGGTGGAGCGATCGAGAACCGGCTGGTTGACGCCGCGGTGGCCGTAGTCCAGCTTGTATGTTCCGTAGCCAAGAGCTCGGCCCAGGATCTGGTTGCCAAAGCAAATGCCGAAGAATGGATAGCCTGCGTCCAAGACCGATCGCAGCAGATTGACCTCATCCGTTGCAGCCTCGGGATCGCCGGGACCGTTGGAGAAGAACACACCATCCGGTGCGATCTCCTCAATCTGCGAGAAGGTGACGCTCTGGGGTACGACGATGACGCGCGCACCGCGCGCGGCGAGCTGATGAGGCGTTCGTGCCTTGATTCCGAGATCGACGGCGACCACGGTCACCTTTGCCTCGCCCTCCGGTTCAATGACATAGCTTTCCGGCGTGGTGACCTCGCTCGCCAGATTTGCTCCGGCCATGAGGGGCTCGGCCGCCACGATGTCCACCAGAACCTGCAGCGCGGCGGGGTTCTTGTCGGCTCCGCCAGCGGGCAGCGCCGACCCGGAGAAGATTCCGGCGCGCATCACTCCGCGCTCTCGCAGGTGGCGGGTCAGCGCACGAGTGTCCACATCACTGATGCCCACGACTGACTGCTCCACGAGGGCGTCCTCGAGTTCACCGGTCGCACGCCAGTTCGACGCCCTGCGAGCTGGATCTCGGACGACGACACCCGCCGCCCAGATACGGTCGGATTCGGGATCCTCCTTGTTCACACCAGTATTTCCGATGTGAGGAGCTGTCATCACAATGATCTGGCGATGGTAGGACGGATCCGTGAAGGTCTCCTGATACCCGGTCATACCCGTGGAGAAGACGATCTCCCCCAACGAGCGCCCCCGGCTGCCGTAGGCGTATCCCCTGAAGGCAGTTCCATCCTCGAGGACGATAACCGCCGGATCACGATCAAAGAAGGACGTCACTGAGCGTCTCCTGTTCCTTCGGCGACAACCTTGGCGCGGTCGGCCGAAATTTGGTCTTGGCTGCGCAACTCTCCCTTCCACAAGGTGGGAATCCCCTTGTGGAAGGTGTAGAGCACGCGCCCGGTGATGTCCCGGCCCTCCCATGGGGTGTTGCGGGACTTCGAGTACTGCTCCGTACCGAGGACGGTACGTCGGGTTGAGGGGTCATACAGACAGATGTTCGCAGGCTCTCCGGCGGCGATCGGGCGGCCTTGACCGTCGTTGTGGCACAACTTGGCTGGCTCGTAACTCATCAGGCGGGCCACGTCTGCCCATGTGACGAGTTCGTTGTCCACCAGTGACTCCTGCACAATCGACAGAGCGGTCTCGAGCCCAATCATGCCGTTCGCACCGGCCCCCCACTCACAGTCCTTGTCCTCTGTGGGATGGGGAGCGTGGTCGGTGCCAATGACGTCGATGGTGCCATCTGCGACGCCCTCGCGCAGCGCTTCGATGTCGTCACGGGTACGCAGAGGCGGATTGACCTTGAACCGCGGATCGTAGGAACGGGCCTCCGAATGATCCAGGCTGAGGTGATGCGGGGTGGCCTCGGCCGTCACCGGCATGCCGTTCTGCTTGGCCCAGCGCACCAGATCCACTGAACCACGGGTGGACAAGTGGAGGATGTGGACACGCGATCCCACGTGCTGGGCGAGCAGGCAGTCACGTGCAACGATGGCTTCCTCGGCAACCGCCGGCCATCCAGCCAGTCCCAGTTCGGCGGATATGTCGCCCTCATGCATCTGCGCGCCCTCGGTCAGGCGGGGGTCCTGGGCATGCTGTGCGATGACGCCGTCGAAAGACTTGACGTACTCGAGTGCACGGCGCATGAGAACCGGATCGGCCACGCACAGGCCGTCGTCGGAGAAGTAACGTACTCGCGCCGCGGACTCCGCCATGGCACCCAGTTCGGCCAAGTGTTTCCCGGCCAAGTCCTGGGAGACGGCACCCACGGGAGCGACATCCACGTAGCCGGCCGCCTGACCCAGGCGCAGCACCTGTTCAACCACGCCAGCGTTGTCCTGCACCGGTGAGGTGTTGGCCATCGCGTTGACGCAGGTGTAGCCGCCAGCCGCAGCGGACTGTGATCCGGTCAGCACAGTTTCGGCGTTCTCGCGGCCCGGCTCGCGCAGGTGCGTATGCGGGTCCACAAGCCCCGGAAGCGCAATGAGCCCAGCCGCATCGATTTCGATGGCACCTGGGGCCTGCAGATCCGATCCAACGGCCTCGACGAGGCCGTTGGCAACGTGAATGTCCACGGTCTCCTCACCGAGGAGGGCAGCTCCCCGAATGATGTACTCGCTCATGATGCAATCTCCTCGCCGTGCGCCAACAAGAGGTACAGAGCGGCCATGCGCACGGATACTCCATTGGCGACCTGCTCAACAATAACTGACTGGGCGGAATCGGCCGCCTCTGCCGAGATCTCCAGACCCCGGTTCATGGGACCCGGATGCATGATGAGGGCTCGGGAGCCCAATGCCTCCAGACGTTCCGAATTCAAGCCGAAGGCACGATGGTATTCCAGGGGAGAGGGGAAGAATCCCCCACCGGCATGGCTCATGCGTTCGCGCTGCACGCGCAGCATCATGAGGGCATCGGGGCCGGTGGCGATGACCTCGTCCAAGTTGTAGGCGACATCGCAGCTCCAGCCGTTCATCCCCACCGGAAGGAGCGTGGGCGGACCCACGAGCGTGACCTTGGCTCCAAGAGTGGTCAGGAGTTGCACGTTGGAGCGAGCCACGCGGGAGTGGAGAATGTCCCCCACGATCACGACGTGGCGACCCTCAAGATCGGATCCCGCAGGGGCCGCTGCATTTGTGCCCGTGTGGAAATGACGACGCATCGTGAAGGCATCCAACAGCGCCTGGGTCGGATGTTGGTGAGTTCCATCGCCGGCGTTGAGGATCGGAACGTCCACCCAGTCCGTGCTGGCCAGACGCGCCGGGGCACCCGAGGCCGAATGGCGCACGATGAGAGCCTCGGCCCCCATCGCCAGAATCGTCTGCGCGGTATCTTTCAGCGATTCACCCTTGGACAGCGAGGAACCCTTGGCAGCGAAGGAGATCACATCCGTGGAGAGCCGCTTGGCAGCGGTTTCGAAGGAGAGACGGGTACGGGTTGAATCCTCGAAGAAGACCGTGGCCACTGTCCGCCCACGCAGCACGGGGAGCTTCTTGATGGTTCGGGCCTGAGTGGCCGCCATGGATTCCGCCGTGTCAAGGAGTAGGAGCGCCTCCTCACGGCTCATGTCCTCAGTGGAGAGAAGATGCTTCATGCTCAGGCCTCCTCGATCCGGACGCAATCGGTGCCGTCAATTTCCGAGAGTGCAACCCAGACGCGCTCGGAGCGGGAGGTGGGAACGTTCTTACCGACGAAATCGGCTCGGATCGGAACCTCACGGTGACCACGGTCGATGAGGACTGCCAGCTGAACGGTGAGAGGACGGCCGATATCGGCAAGCGCCTCCAGGGCGGAGCGAATGGTTCGGCCGGAGTAGAGAACGTCGTCGACCAGAATGACATTTTTCTGATCGATACCCGGATCGGGGATCACGGTTGGCTGCGGTGCGCGGGTGGGCTGGGCCGCCAGATCATCGCGATACATTGTGATGTCCAGGGCACCAACCGGAACCTGTACGCCGACATCGGCCAAGACCTTCTGCAGGCGGTTCGCAAGGGGAACTCCCCTGGTGGGAATACCCAGAAGCATGACGTCCTCAGCGCCACGATTGCGTTCCAGAATCTCGTGAGCGATTCGCCGCAGCGAACGCTCGATGTCGTCAGAATCGAGAATAGATGCCACAAGGAGCTCCTTCCCCGCCTCACAGGACGGTGATTAAAGGATGATTTTCTTTTGCCTTCAGCGATGATGTATTCAGTTATGGAAAGGTGCCGCAGGTTTGACCTACGGCACCTTCACGCTTATTCTTCTGTGTCCGCTTCTGCGGCGCCCGAGTCCGAGCTCTCCGGCTCCGGAACATTCGCACCGGTCTCCCGTGCCCGAATGTCGGCCACTTTGTTCAGGATGCCCATCACAAATCCCACGGATCGTTCGGTGGAGAGCTTGCGCGCCTGATGTGCCCATTCCGCGACCACCGTGGGACGCGGCGTGTCCAGCACCAACAGCTCCGTGGTTCCCAACCGCAGGATGGTACGGTCCACCACGTTCATCCGGTCGAGGCTCCAATCCTCGCTCGCCGCTTCGATCAGGGTGTCCACGTTGTAGAACTCGTCGGCGAATGCCCTGACCAGACTCGAACCGAAGTCCCCGATGGGTACCTGAGAGGTCGAAACCGAGCGCCTGTTCTCAAGCAGATCAAGCAAATCCTGCGGATGGAGCAGGTTTCGTTCATCCGCCTCGAAAACGACATCAAGAGCACGCGCACGTTGCGTGGAACGGGAAGTCTCGCGATATGCAGCCATCAGTCAGTGACGCGGGAGAGATAATCGCCGCTGCGAGTATCGACCTTGACCTTGTCTCCCTGGTTGATGAAGAGGGGGACATGAATCTCGTAACCGGTTTGGACGGTCGCAGGCTTGGTACCCGCGTTGGAGCGATCTCCTTGGAGACCTGGCTCTGTATAGGTCACTTCGAGAACAACCGAAGCGGGGAGCTCCACGAAAAGCACCTGACCCTCGTTGGATGCCACGATGACTTCCTGATTCTCCAACAGAAACTTGGCGGCATCGCCCATGATCTCTGGGCTGACCGGAATCTGCTCGTAGTCATCGAGATCCATGAAGATGAAATCGGTGCCGTCATTGTAGAGGTACTGCATGTCGCGGCGGTCCACGGTGGCCGTTTCAACCTTCACACCGGCGTTCAGAGTGCGGTCGACGGTCTTGCCGGTGAGAACGTTCTTCATCTTGGTGCGAACGAAAGCCGGCCCCTTGCCGGGCTTGACGTGCTGGAACTCTACGATGCTCCAGAGCTGGCCCTCGATGCGAAGGACCATGCCGTTCTTGAGATCATTGGTGGTTGCCACGCGGTTTCCAATCTTGTTGTCCTGGGGCAGGCGCACTGTGCACGCCACAACCCTTTCAGCCGTCTCATAGGATATCGCGTTTCGCCCCGCGACTGGCAGCAGCACGGATATGAGACGTGTCCTAAATTTCTTCGTATCGGCATTGCTTGTGTGTATCGCACGGGTTCGTCCTGATTTCCCGTTGCGTACCGGCCCTATCCACGACTTTCCCACCCAGTCTCGCTCGGCCCCTTGTGATCGCGCCACACGTTCTCGACGGCATCCACGACCTCCTGGATCTCCTGCCCGGATGTATCGATGGTGGCGGTGGCCGCTTGCTGGTAGAGCGGGTTGCGCGTGCTCATCTGTGTGAAGAAGATTCTCCGAGGTGAGGACACCGCGGCGATTCGAGGCCCGTCCAGACCGGTACGCCGCACCAAGGTGGCCAGATCGCCGGTCAGATGCACCACGCATGCGCCCTGTTCCCGCAGCTCACCCAGTCGAGTGCGGACGGGGGCGAAGTCGCCATCGGATCGAGAATTGCCGAGACTCCCCGATCCAAGGGCGAGAATTCGCCTGTCGCCAGCCGAGACATCGTTCAAGAAAGCCAGTGACACTTCCCGTTCCGTAACCCTCAGCTGTTCCTCCGAACCGTGGACGGAGATCTCCTCCGCGGTGCTACCGGTGAGGAGTGCTATCGCCTGCTCGGAATCGGCATAGGGAACTGAGAGTCTCTCTGACAGAGCCCCTGCCACTTCGGCCACGAGAGCACCCGGAGGGCCGACGAGAACGAGCAGGCTCATTCGGCGCCTCCCGCTTCCGCGTTCAAGGCGGTATTGCCGTAACCCAACAGATCCAACACGGCCCGCACGACGTTCGACACCGGGGCATCATCGGAGCTCGTGGTGTGGCGCGCCACCTCGCGGTACAGATGCTCCCGCTGGGCGCGCAGCTGAGCGATCTTTCCTTCCGGATCTTCCAGAAGCAATGGACGGATCGTACTTGAGTTGGTCACTCGGCGGATGAGCTCCTCGCTGTCAACGTCGATGAGAACCACCGGATGCTCCCGCAACGCCTGCCGGGTCGACTCCGTGAGAATCGCTCCCCCACCAAGAGAAAGAACTCCATGATAGTTCTCAAGTGCATTCTGAATGACCCGGGCCTCGATGGCGCGGAAGCCCGACTCGCCGTCGGATGCGAAGATCTCGGGAATGGAACGCCGCTCGATCTTCTCGATGAGGGCATCGGAGTCCTGAAATTCAACACCAAGCGAGCGAGCGACGAGACGCCCCACGGTGGTCTTTCCCGATCCCGGCATCCCCACGAAAACAGCTACGACGCTCATCGACGTACCTCCGGAATGGAATCGAGGTAGGAACCCAACGCGGCACGCATCTGTGCCACCGAGTCACCACCAAACTTTTCGACAAGTGCCTCAGCCACCACGAGCGAGGCCATCGCTTCGGCAACGACCGCTCCGGGCACAACGGCGGTGGTGTCGCTGCGCTGATGCAGGGCGGTCGCGGCCTCACCGGTTGCGGTGTCGATTGTGCGAAGAGCGCGTGGAACAGTGGAAATCGGTTTGAAGGCCACGCGCAAACGGATGGGTTCACCATTGGACATCCCGCCCTCGATACCGCCGGCCCGATTGGTCAAGCGGTAGATCGAGCCGTTCTCACGAACCATCTCATCGTGCGCGGCACTTCCGGGCCGACGAGCGGTCTCGAATCCATCACCCACCTCAACGCCCTTGACCGACTGAATGGACATCAGGGCCGCGGCGAACTTCGCGTCGAGGCGCCCGAGTGGGGTCACGTACGTACCCAGGCCCTGGGGGACGCCGTAGATGAGAACTTCGACGACGCCGCCAAGCGTGTCACCGGATTTCTTGGCGGAATCGACGGCTGCGATCATGGCCGCCGCCGCTTCCTTGTTCAGGCAACGCACTGGTGATTCGTCCAGGGCAGATGTATCGGCTGGGACCGGGAGGTGGTCCGAGGTGTCGGTTGCCGAGCCCAGAGACACCACCCGCGACAGGACATGTATACCGGCGACTTGTTCGTTGATGGCCGCTGCGATTGCCCCAAGCGCCACGCGGGCCGCGGTTTCACGGGCGGATGCGCGCTCAAGGACGGGACGGGCATCGTCGAAACCGTATTTGTTCATCCCCACCAAATCCGCGTGCCCTGGCCGGGGCTTGGTAAGGGGACGATTACGGGCGACCTCTCGCTCATCCCCGGTGCCCGCGTCAATCTTCAGGGCGTCGGGATTCACGGGGTCGGCAGACATGACGACGTCCCACTTGGGCCACTCCGAATTCCCGATCTCCAACGCGACCGGGGATCCAATGCTGCGCCCGTGGCGCAGGCCCGAAACGATGGTGAGGGCATCCTGCTCCCACTTCTGCCGACTGCCGCGACCGTAGCCCTGCCGCCGCCGCGCGAGCGCATCGACTATCTCCTGCGACGTCAGTTCCAAACCGGCGGGCACGCCCTCGATGAGGGCGATGAGGGCTCGCCCGTGTGACTCTCCTGCAGTACTCCAGCGCAACATGGCTCCGATTGTGTCACGCCACCGGCAACCAGCGAAAACCGGTCCAGTTGCCGAGTGAGGTTGGTGGTGCGCAAGAGGCCCAATCCCGGAGTCGGCGAATGGCATGTTCGGGTACAGCCGCGGGCAGGACGCTAGATGAACACAACCCAGGAAATACTCGTTCCGCCGACCAACCAGGGGCCAAGTGCGAGTGCAGTGGTTCTCGAAGCTCTCCTGAACGCCATGAGCCCAATCGCGTACACACCGGCGCTGCACAGTGCAACTCCCATTGCTGCAAGGAGAGGCAGTGGGCCTCCCAGCCACAGGCCGAGTACGCCCAAGAGCTTCGCGTCTCCTCGGCCCAGTGAGGTCAGGACACTGAGCAGGAAACCCACGGCGAATGCCATGCACCCAACAAAGAATGCCTGAAGTATGACCTCGGCGGAGACAACTTCGACAGCCCAAAGCAGGGTGCTGCCCACCGCGATGCACGCGCCAATCAATAGCAAAGGATCCGGAAGGAGGTGATGAACCGAGTCCACGAATGCGGCAACAGCCAAGGGCGCAATCACGAGAGCGCTGACGACCATCGAAAGCCAATGCGCCGGTCCTTCCGCGACCTCGCCCACGTGGCCGGACAGAACACGGAGGGCCCCGCGAGATGGTCCATCCGGCGAGGCTCCCGACTCGATGGCCAGATACTTGCACCACAGCAGAAGAACAACGGCTGCAAGTCCCACCACGCTCGCCTGAAGCGGGGAAAGTGTTGCGCGCAGGATTCGCCGGCGCGACCACAACGGCGGCCTGATGCTTGCGGACGTCTTGTTCATGGCGCGAGGCTACGGCGAAGTGCAAGAACGCGCCGAAAGTTTCCACATGTTCGGCGATATCGTGGTGCCGCGGCCCACGAATCCGAGGATGTCCCCTGGTCAGGGCACCTTCCAGTTCCGCTGCGGCCTCGTTCAACCTTGAGAAGTCATCGATGGCTCAACCCATGCTCCGCCGAACCGGGTACTTCACTCCGCATCCACGAGTGCCTGACGCATCGTCCTCATGCTGGGCTCCCGAGAAGTGAAAAGACGCAATTGCGCAGCCACGGTATGCAACTCGACGAGATCATTTCCCACGTGCAGGGAACCTGGCGCGCCCACTGTAGTGCCGCAACCGCTGGATTCATTGATCGGCGCCTTTCCCTTGGAGTCAGGCTCCCCGGCGTCTTCCGCGAGGTCGAGGAAGAAACCGGTCGAATCAAAACGGAGGCCTCGAACGCGACCATCCCGATCCGCTTCCGGCGCCGACTCACCAAGGCTGACATCTTTGTATCGCGCCATCTCGACGCCCAATCGATGAGCGACGGCACCCGTCATGGCGTCAGGAAAGGCGGAAACCCCGCAGGCCCTGAGCTGTGTGAGTGCGGCCAGAGCGGCCCAGGCCTCTGGCCCCTGCATCTCGATGCGGGCGGGAACCTCACAGTATCTCTCGCCCACGGCCTCGCGAATGGCGGCCACCATTCCACCGACGCGTGCCAGAAATGCGAATGCCCCCGGCAGTCCTCCGGCAAAAGCCAACGAATCCGCCCATCCGACGGCCTTTGCCAAGCCATCCGCGCCCACAGCTGCACGCAGGGCAGCAAGTCCCGGCGGGAGCACCAGACCCACACAGTTTCCCGGGCGTCCAGCAATCAACTCCCGGAGGAGAGCCAGCTGCTCCTGCGGCGCCGCCGTCGTCCCTGAACTGATGGGCGTGCTCAGACCTCCGAGCGCCTCGACTCCGGTTGGCGAACCCGCCGCAAGGAGCCGGTACGTCAGATCCTGCGGGGAACCGAGCCACCAGATCAACCCTGCGGATTCTCCTTGACCCATTGCCTGAACTCCTCGACGTTGGCCATGTGCTCGTCGTAATTTGACGAGAACTTCGTCTCGCCGGTTTCCAGATTGACAGTCACAAAGTAGAGCCAATCACCCGTAGCGGGATTCTCCACAGCCTCCAGGGCGTCGGGCCCGGTCGCCCCAATGGGCGTGGGAGGAAGCCCGGCATGAATGTACGTGTTGAAGGGGGTGTCCTCCGCCAGCTGATCTCTGGTGGGCACGCCTCCCTCAATACCCAACCCATAGAGCACGGTTGAATCCATCTGAAGTCTGCCCATCACCTGATCCTTGTTGTTCAGGCGATTCTCTATGACTCGGGCAACCCTGTGCAGATCGGCATAGTTGCCGGCTTCGCGCTCCAGGATGGAACCTTTGATGAGATCGGACTGCCAGCGCTCACGCGGAATACCCAGCTCGTCGAGTTGATCGATACGCGCCTGCACCATGGTGGAGAGAGCTTCTTCTGCGGTAGTTCCCGGGGCAAAGGTGTAGGTGAGAGGAGCGAACCATCCCTCGACCTCGCCGTCGGCCTCTTCGGGAAGACCGATGTCCGCCTTCGCGGCCTCCTCGCTACTGCCTTCGGGAAGTTCCAATGCGCTGTCAAGGCGTTTGAACACCTGCCATTTCGGCCATCCCTCGGGGATCGTCACCCTCTGGTCAGCCTTGGAAGCAGGATCCAACAACGCCGAAACCGCGCCGGCACCGGACATTTCGAGGCGCAAATTGTACATGCCGGGCTGGATACTCGCCGCACGAGGATCGTTGTTGAAGGCGTCGACGAACGCCTTGGATGTTGCCACAACGCCCTCTTCGGCGAGTATGGAAGCCATGTCGCGACCCGTTGCTCCCTCGGGAATCTCGATCACCACGGCCTGTGTGCCCGGTCCCGAATAATCGGTGATGGACTTTTCACCGCCAAAGAACTGTGGGAGAAGTACCACGAGGGTCGCGGTGATGATCATGACGAGAAACGACGTGATGAACGTATTGATCCGTCGCTTGCGCTTGCGCTCACGGCGAATGAGTTCGGCGCGTGAACCCGGTTCGATCGAGCGACCTGTCGCGGAACGCCCCGGCTTTATCTCGTCAAAGAGATCACTCATGACTCCCTCTCCGGTTCTGGAGCAACCAATTCTCCCGGCACCTGTCCACTACGACGCTCCATCTCCAGAGCAGTTTCAAGAATGACGGTCGCTGCCACCTGATCGACCACGCTGCGGTGTTTGCGTGAGTCTCGGCCGGCAGCCGATAGCTGTGCGTGCGCCGAAACCGTTGAGAGCCGTTCATCGACCAGCCTCACCTGCACCGGAGCAATCCTACGGGCCAGCTTACCTGCCCACATCCGCGCGTGACGTGCCGAAATGCCTTCCGTACCGTCCATGTTGAAGGGAAGTCCCACTATGACTTCCATGATCTCCTCGTCACGCACGATCTTGACCACCCTACGAATGTCCGAACCGTTGCGTCGTAGCGTTGCGACGGGTGTGGAAAGGATCGCGTCGGGGTCACACTGAGCCACCCCGACACGAGCCTCACCCACATCCACGCCCAAGCGTCTGCCTCGCCTCATCAGGCCAGCTCGGCCTCGATTGCCGCAAGGGCAGCCGGAATCCTGGTCACCTCGGTGCCACCGCCCTGGGCGATGTCGTCCTTGCCGCCTCCGCCGCCACCCAGAACCTTGGCCGCGACAGAAACGAGCTTGCCCGCTTTGACTCCCGCATCGCGTCCGGCAGCCGTGGTTGCCACGACGATCGAGGGGCGATCCTTTGCAATTCCGGTGACAACGACGACTGCCGCATCACCTTCCGCAAGTCGGCCTCGGACATCGGTGGCGACGGAGCGAACATCTTCCGCACCGCTGACTTCACCAAGATCGGCGGTGTAGACGTCCACGTTTCCGATGCGGCGGCGGCCCTTGAGGATGTTGTCCACTCCTGCGGCCAGACGCTCGCGTCGCAGGCCGGCGATCTCCTTCTCGGCTGCCTTCAACCGGCCCAGAAGGGTGTCAATGCGCTCGGGCAACTCTTCAGCACGAGCCCCGACCATCGAGGAAATCTGCGATACCAGTGCCCGTTCCTTGGCGCCCTGCGCGTATGCGCCTTCGCCGACGAGCGCATCAATGCGACGCACTCCCGAACCAATGGATGCTTCACCCAACACGCTGACAAGACCGATCTGTCCGGTTTCGCCCACGTGGGTGCCCGCACACAGTTCCTTGGACCAGTCACCGCCGATGGAGACAACTCGGACCTGACGGCCATACTTCTCGCCGAACAACGCCATCGCACCGGCCCGGCGGGCGTCGTCGATGTCCATGATCTCGTCCGTGACCTCCAAGTTGTCCTGAAGACGATCGTTGACTCGCGCCTCGATGTCGTTCAACACGTTGGAGGGAACGCTCGATCCATGACGGAAATCGAAACGCATTCGCGACGGGGCATTCTCCGAGCCGGCCTGAGTGGCCTGTTCGCCGAGGAACTCGTGCAGTGCCTTGTGTACCATGTGGGTCGAGGTGTGCGCACGCGCAATGTTGATGCGACGATCGGTGTCGATGGAGGCCACAACCTTGTCACCGAGCGCGATGGTGCCCTCGGTGAGGTTGCCGCGGTGAACGTTGAGGCCCTTGATCGGAGCCTGCACGTCGAAAACATCGACGAAGCCACCGCCCTCGACACTGATCGATCCGTGATCGGCCAGTTGGCCACCCTGCTCCGCCCAGAACGGAGTCTGATTCAAGATGACGTCGACTTCCCCGGGCTCGGTGATGGCCGGAACCGGCTGACCATTGCGAAGTAGCGCCACCACAGTGGCTTCAGCGACGTTGTCGGTATAACCAAGGAAGTGGGTTTCGCCATTGTCCGTGAGAATCTCGTGGTAGACATGAGCATCGACATGGCCAGTCTTCTTTGCCCGAGCATCCGCTCGCGCGCGGTCCTTCTGCTCCTGCATGAGATCACGGAATCCCGACTCGTCCACCTTGATGCCCTTTTCCTCCGCCATTTCCAGCGTGAGGTCGATCGGGAATCCGTAGGTGTCGTGCAGCGTGAAGGCGTCACTCCCGGACAGGACGCCGGTCTTTGCGCGGCTCACGGCAAGATCAAAGATTTGGGTACCTGAGTTCAGAGTACGGCGGAAAGCCTCCTCTTCCGCGCTGGCGACCTGCAGAATCTGGTCGAACCCAGTTTCGAGCTCGGGGTAGGACTCCTTCATGGCGTCCTTGGAGGCGGTGACAAGAGTTGGGACGACGACGTCGTCCACGCCCAGTAGTCGCACTGAACGAACCGCGCGACGCAGCAGCCGACGTAGCACATAACCGCGACCATCATTTCCGGGGCGCACGCCGTCGCCGATGAGCATCATCGACGAACGAATGTGGTCCGCGATGACGCGCATGAGGACGTCGTCATTCCCGCCCGCACCATAAGCCTTGCCGGTGATTGCCTCTGTGGCACCGATGACGGGGAAGACCTGATCGGTTTCGTACATGTTGGCCTTGTCCTGCAACAGGAAGGCAATACGTTCGAGCCCAGCGCCGGTGTCTATGGCAGTCTGGTCAAGTTCACCCAACAACGGGTAGTCCTTGCCGGAGCCCTCACCACGAAGGTACTGGTCAAAGACGAGGTTCCAGATCTCCAGATAACGGTCGCCGCCCGGATCAACAGTTCCTCCAACGGCCTCGGGGCCGAACTCGGGACCACGATCATAGTGAATCTCGGCGCAGGGGCCGGCCGGACCTGGCTGGCCGGTGTCCCAGAAGATTTCTTCGCGAGTCAGCTTGACGATGTGCTTGGGATCCAAACCGATGGTGTTGGTCCACATGTCGTAGCTGACGTCGTCGTTCTCCCAGATGGTGACCCAAATGCGGTCGCCATCCAAGCCGTAGCCTCCTTCGGACACGGGCGAGGTGAGCAGACCCCAGGCCAGATCGATGGCGCCTTCCTTGAAGTAGTCACCGAAGGAGAAGTTGCCGCACATTTGGAAGAACGTGCCATGACGCGTCGTCCTGCCAACGTTCTCGATGTCGTTGGTGCGAATGCACTTCTGCACGGAGGCAACGCGAGGATAGGGAGCCGGTTCCGTTCCCACGATGTAGGGAATGAACGGCACCATCCCGGCGATGGTGAACAGGATCGACGGATCGGGAGAGACCAGCGGCACCGACGGAGCGATGTGATGGTCATTCTTCTCGAAGTAATCGAGCCAGCGCTGGCGAATCTCAGCGGTGCGCATGTGTTTCCTCAGTCCTCAAACGTCTTCTTTTTACCAAAAGCAGATTTTACCTTGTTCACTCCACGGCGCGTGGCAAGGATGGGCGCAGCCACGGTGGAGGTGATCAGCGTGGTCATCGCGGAGATGTCCTCGCTGGTCCGAGCAGCAGCAGAGGTGATCGTATCAAGACGCGCGATCTGGCCGTTGGCGTCACGCACCGTCTGGGCCGCTTCATCAATGGCCGGCAACGTGTGCTCGGTCAGTTCGGTCACTGCATCGGCCAGTCGATCAATGACGCCGGCGAGCTTGCCGATGGGACGGATCAGGGCAATAACAAGGGCAACAAAGGCGATCGCGGCAATGAGTCCCGCAATTCCGCCGAGCGTAATCTCCACAATTTCCTCCAGATAGCAAGAACGCGCCCCGCAGGGCGCGTTCTCGACGCCAATCAGCGTGAGTAGTGCTCGACGACCATCTGGACGTCACAGGTCACTGGAACCTCAGCGCGCTTCGGGCGGCGAACCAGCGTGAACTTCAGCTTCTCCAGCTCGACGTCCAGGTACTCCGGGACCTTGGGCAGGACGTCGCGGTGCACGCCCTGCGCAGCCATGAGGAAGCTCGGGGTAGCCTGTGAACGGGCCTTGACCTGAACAACCTGACCGGGCTTGACACGGAAGGAAGGGCGATCAACGATGCGACCATCGACGAGGATGTGACGGTGTACGACGATCTGACGAGCCTGGGCGGTGGTGCGGGCGAAACCGGCGCGCAGCACGAGGGCGTCAAGACGCATCTCGAGCAGCTCAACAAGGTTCTCACCGGCGAGGCCGTCAGCACGACGAGCCTCTTCCCACACGCGGCGCATCTGTGCCTCGCGGATGCCGTACTGGGCGCGCAGGCGCTGCTTCTCCTTCAGACGGACCGAGTAATCGGAATCCTTGGTGCGGCCACGGCCGTGTTCGCCCGGACGGTAAGGACGGCGCTGCATGTAGCGCTCGGCCTTGGGTGTCAGGGCCAGACCAAGGGCGCGCGACTGACGCACCTGCTTGCGGGTACGGTTGCTTGCAGACATTGAGTCTCCTGTCGAAATCTGTGCGCAGCTCCGAGGAACTGCGGGGCCAACTCGAATGGCTAAGGCCCCAGGTTGACAAGCTGTCCGTATGGCGCGGAAAGTGCCCATACGGATAACTATGTTGCCCTGGTGGACAACTAGCCAAGACTATCAGTCTCGCCCCGCAGCGCAGAACGAATGCGCGTGAGGCGCGGTGTGATCTTGGCTTCGAAACCCCGCTCCGTCGGGCGATAGTACTCCGTTCCTTCGAGCCCCTCCGGCATGAACTCCATGGGGGCAACACCGTCGGGAAAATGGTGGGCGTAGTTGTAGCCCTCTTGATAACCCAAATCCTTGGCACCCCGGAAGGAATCGTTGCGCAACGGCAGTGGTACGGGAGCCAGTTTTCCGGCCCGCACATCCTCGATTGCCGAGTTGATGGCCTCATATGCACGGTTTGATTTGGGGGCGGTGGCCAGGTGAACCACTGCCTCGGCCAGGACGATCCGACCTTCGGGCATGCCGATCATGGCCACGGCCTGCGCCGCGGCCGTGGCGGTCTGCAATGCGGAGGGATCCGCCATCCCCACGTCCTCAGCGGCAGAAATCATGAGGCGACGCGCGATGAAACGAGGGTCCTCCCCCGCCTCCAACATGCGCGCCAGATAATGCATCGCCGCATCAACATTCGAACCACGGATCGATTTGATGAACGCAGAGATGACGTCATAATGCTGGTCTCCCGCCCTGTCATAACGCACGGTGGCTCCATCGGCGGCCTGAGCTATATCCACCAACTCGATCTTCTCGGAACCTCGCAGCCGGGCGCCGTCCGCTGCGGCCTCCAGCAACGTGAGTGAGCGCCGACCATCGAGCCCCGCGATACGAATGAGATTCTCCCTGGCTGAATCTTCGATCTCGAATCTTCCGCCCAGCCCGCGTTCGTCAGTGAGCGCACGATCCACGAGGGTTTCTATGTCGGCGTCACTCAACCCTTTCAGGGTGATGAGAAGTGAGCGGGACAGTAGTGGCGAAACGACCGAGAATGCCGGATTCTCGGTGGTGGCGGCCACGAGGGTCACCCAACCGTTCTCCACGGCTGGAAGAAGAGCATCCTGCTGGGTCTTTGAGAAGCGGTGCACCTCGTCAATGAAGAGCACCGTTTCCTCACCAGAGGAATTCAAGCGGTGTTTGGCCATGGAGATGACCGCACGGATCTCCTTGACTCCGGCGGAGACCGCGGAGACTTCTTCGAAGTGTCGGTTCCCGGCCCTTGCGATGAGGTAGGCGAGAGTTGTTTTTCCTGTCCCCGGAGGTCCCCACAGGAACACTGACGACGGACGGGATCCCTCCGGATCCATCAGCCTTCGCATGGGAGATCCAGGCCCGAGGATATGGTCCTGCCCGACAACCTCATCGAGCGTGCGCGGGCGCATGCGTACGGCCAGGGGTCCGTGCTCACCGGTTGGAACGCCGGTGTCATCGGTGTTCAAGCTTTCGAACAGATCCATGACTTCAGTCTAGGCCGGTCCTCCGACACCAGAAGAACACGTATTCATTCTCATTCGAATTCGCCCGCATCCATTCGAATCGCCTCAACGCGACGTGGGCCTGCCAAATGGACAGGCCCACATCATTCAAAGCGGCGTTGCGGTGCCTTCACACCGGGATGCATCACTTGCCGGAAGCACCCTCAGCTTCGGCTTCCGTGGCGGATTCGGCGTCAACCTTCTTCTTGGGCTTGGCGTCGACGCCGGCTTCCTTGCGCTGTTCGGGCGTAATGGGAGCCGGAGCATCCGTCAGCGGATCCCAACCGTTGCCGATCTTCGGGAAAGCAATGACGTCACGGATCGACGGGGCCTTCGTCAGCAGCGCGACGATGCGGTCCCAACCAAACGCGATGCCGCCGTGCGGCGGGGCGCCGTACTGGAAAGCATCCAGTAGGAAGCCGAACTTCTCCTGCGCTTCCTCCTGGGACAGGCCCATGACCTTGAAGACCCGCTCCTGGACGTCGCGGCGATGGATACGGATGGAGCCACCACCGATCTCGTTGCCGTTGCACACGATGTCGTAGGCGTAGGCCAAGGCGTTGCCCGGGTCCGTATCGAAGTTGTCGAGGCACTCAGGCTTCGGGGACGTGAAAGCATGATGAACCGCCGTCCAGGCGGAGTGACCCAAAGCAACATCGCCTTCGGCGACGGCAGCGCCGGACGGCTTGAACAACGGCGCGTCCACCACCCAGGTGAAAGCCCAGGCATCGGGATCAATGAGGCCACAGCGCTTGCCGATCTCCAGACGGGCAGCACCAAGCAGTTCCCGCGAAGCGGTCGCCTCACCGGCGGCAAAGAAGATGCAGTCACCCGGCGCGGCACCGGTAACCTGCGCAAGTCCTGTGCGCTCCTCGTCCGAAATGTTCTTGGACACGGGACCGCCAAGGGTGCCATCCTCGGCAATCGTCACGTACGCCAAACCCTTGGCGCCACGGGCGCGCGCCCATTCCTGCCACTTGTCGAAGGTACGGCGTGGCTGGGAGCCGCCGCCGGGCATGACCACTGCACCCACGTACTCCTGCTGGAATACACGGAACGGAGTGTTGATGAAGAAATCGGTGAGCTCGATCAGTTCGTAGCCGAAGCGCAGGTCCGGTTTGTCCGAACCGAAACGCTCCATCGCATCCATGTAGGTGATGCGTGGAATCGGGGTTTTGATCTCGTAACCTATGAGTGCCCACACCTCGCGCAGGATGTCCTCCGACACCGCCATGACATCGTCCTGATCCACGAACGACATCTCCACGTCCAACTGGGTGAACTCGGGCTGGCGGTCAGCGCGGAAGTCTTCGTCACGGTAGCAACGAGCGATCTGGTAGTAGCGTTCCATACCCGCAACCATCAGCAGCTGCTTGAACAGCTGCGGAGACTGTGGCAGGGCATACCACGTGCCCGGGTTCAGACGGGCCGGAACCAAGAAGTCGCGAGCACCCTCGGGAGTGGAGCGCGTCAGGGTCGGCGTCTCGATCTCCACGAAATCGTGGCCATCGAGTACGCGGCGAGCGGCCTGCGACACCTTCGAGCGAAGACGAATGGCATGCTGCTCGGGAGCGCGGCGCAGATCGAGGTAGCGGTACTTCAGCCGAACCTCTTCACCAACCTGACCGGCGTCCTCGGCGTGCTGGGAAACCTGGAAGGGTAGCGGCGCACTGGCGTTGAGAACCTCAACATCCTCGGCTTCCACCTCGATATCACCGGTGGCAAGAGCTGCATTGGCATTGCCCTCGGGACGCTCACGAACCACTCCAGTGACACGGATGCAGTATTCGTTGCGCAGCTCGTGGGCGACTTCCTCACGGATGGTGATCTGGGCGATGCCCGAGGCATCGCGCAGATCGATGAAGGCGATGCCACCGTGGTCACGGCGACGGTCCACCCATCCGGTCAGTACGACTGTGGAGCCAATGTCGGCTGCCCGCAAAGAACCTGCGTTTCGAGTGCGAAGCACGCTGTTCCTCTTTCTGTTGTTTTGCGTTTCACCCGCGAGACGAGCGGGCTACAGGCATCCGCGAGACGAGCGGAAGCCGTCCATTCATGCTACTCCAGCAACGTGCACTGTCATCTTCCATGGGGTGTGGCATTTGAGACTTTCATGACTGTCTGACAGGACAAATAACCTCCAATCTGCCAAGATGACGAGCAAATGACCAGATGACACAATCCCGGCGACGTGGATACAGGCCGACCTCGCACCGATGTCGTTCGATCCCTCGCGCCTTCTCAATTCGCCATCAACGGAGGTCTCAGTGAACACGAGCGAACGTGAGTTCCTCTCCCCTGCCAACGAGCGACTGCTCAAATGGCTGGCCGTTGGTCTGATTTCGTTGATCGCGTTCGAAACACTCGCGGTGGCCACTGCGATGCCAACGGTCGTCAGAACTCTGGATGGATCAAATCTCTATGCTCTGGCGATGGGGGTGGTCATGGCCACTCAGCTCATGACCACCGCGCTTGCCGGGCCATGGTCGGATCATCGCAGTCCCCAATCTTGCCTCTACACGGGCATTGCCGGTTTCATCCTGGGACTTGCGCTGTGCACGTTCGCTCCCAACATGTACGTTTTCGTACTGGGGCGCGCCGTGCAGGGTCTGGGCGGCGGCTTGTGCGTGGTCCCTCTCTACACGCTCGTCGGCAACAATGTGCGTCCAACGCACCAACCCTCATTCTTCGCAGCCTTTGCGGCAGCGTGGGTGTTGCCAGCGCTCATCGGACCTGCGGTCGCCGGTTTCATCGTGCAACACATGACGTGGCAGATCGTGTTCGGGATCGTTCCAGTGATTCTGCTGACAGCCTTCCCTCTCCTGCTACGAGTCATGGGACGAGTCCCCCATGTGCCTGCACCCGCCTCGGACAGCCACATCAGAACAACCATCTTCTGCGCATTCGGAGCCGGCATCTTCGTGGCACTGTTGCAGATCATGTCCGGAACCGAGTCCGCAAATTTCTCACCGCGAGTACTTGCCATCATTGCCGTGAGCGCAGTGGCAACGTTCATCTTCATGAAACCGCTGCTGCCCCGCGGAACATTCGTCGCTCGGCGCGGCCTCGCCTCCACCGTCCTACTGCGAGGACTCATCAACGGTGCTTTTCTGGGCGTCGAGGCGTTTCTGCCGCTCATGCTCCAGGAAATTCACGGTTGGGATCCCCTCCAAGCGGGGATGGTCCTGACGGTTGGATCGATCACGTGGGCCGTGGGCTCAGCGGCGCAGGGTCGAATCGTCACATCCGATCTGCGTCACCGGATACCGGTCATCGGCTCGGCTCTCCAGTTGGTCGGCCTCACAGCGACGATCTGTGGCACATTCTCGGACATCTCAGGGCTCGTGGTGATCGCGGGGTGGACAATTGCAGGTCTGGGCATCGGATTCGTCTATCCGGCCATGACTGTGCACGGGCTCTCAATGTCCGCTCCGGCCAATCAGGGCCGCACGTCGTCCTCGCTCCAGATGGCCGATACTCTGGGCGCCGCCATGGCGGTGGCACTGGCGGGAATCGTATACGCCATGATGCTTCCCGCCCAATCCCCCGCCTTCGCCGGAGCAATTGGCGTGATGGCGCTTGCTATGGTGGCGGCGTTCGTCGTCGCTCACCGAGTACAGCCCCATCCCGGGTCCCAAGAAGAAACGCTGATGAAGCAGACCTACACCGCGACTTGAGTCATCACACAAGGGTGAGGTGTCCTACTGTCGGACATCTCACCGCTACTGCTACTACATTATGTATCCGCCAACCACTAAGCTTTTTGAGGCGCATCTAGCGCCCCCAGCTTTCTGCCGTGTGTGTTTGATGTCTGAGTGTACGGCAGGCGCGTAGTTGTAATCTCCGGGAATTGCTCTGTCCACGAGCGCTCGATTCGGATACTTTGAAGCGCGCGCTGGCCATTGCTTTTCTACGGAAAGAAGCTTTATGACTGACACCACTGTGTCTGCCGAGGTGGAGAACTCCACCAAAGAACCCGATGTCAATGCCACGGATCTGACTTTTGCCGATCTGAGCCTGCCCGAGGACCTCCTCAACGCTGTCACCGACATGGGTTACGTACACCCCACGGCCGTCCAGGCCAAGGCAATCCCGCTGCTCATGTCCGGAAGCGACGTGGTGGGCGTTGCCCAGACCGGCACCGGCAAGACGGCCGCATTCGGTCTACCGCTGCTTGCTCATGTGGATCCCGAAGCACGAAAAGTACAGGCTCTCGTCCTGGCACCCACACGCGAACTCGCGATGCAGGGAGCCGAGGCAATCGACAACTTCGCTGCACACTCGCGTAACGTCAACGTCGTTGCAGTGTATGGCGGCTCCTCCTACACCCCGCAGCTGCGTGCCCTGGAGAACGGTGCCCAGGTTGTGGTGGGGACCCCCGGTCGCATCATGGACCTCATGAGTCGTGGTGCCCTGAAGCTCAACAACGTCCGGTACTTCGTGCTCGACGAAGCCGATGAGATGCTCCGCATGGGCTTTGCCGACGACGTCGAGAAGATTGCCTCCGATCTACCCGCCGAACGCATCTCGGCCCTGTTCTCCGCCACCATGCCTCCGGCCATTCGCCGTGTGGCCGACCAGCACATGAACAACCCGGAGTCCGTGACGATTTCTCGCCCTGCCTCCACGGTCTCCACTGTGCACCAGACGTTTGCGGTGGTGCCCGAGCGCCACAAGATTGGTGCGTTGGCCCGCGTTCTGGCGGTCTCCAATGCGGATGCAGCTCTCGTATTCGTTCGCACCCGCGCCACCGCCGAGGATCTGGCCATCGAGCTGGGTACCCGTGGCGTGGCCACCGCCGCCCTTTCGGGCGACGTGGCTCAGCGAGACCGCGAGAAGCTGGTGCAACGTCTGAAGGACGGCTCGCTTGACGTTCTCGTGGCCACCGACGTCGCCGCCCGCGGTCTCGATGTGGAGCGCATCGGACTCGTGGTGAACTTCGACGTTCCCCGCGAGACCGACACCTACGTGCACCGCATTGGACGTACCGGCCGCGCTGGCCGCGCCGGCGAATCACTGACCTTCGTGACTCCGAAGGAGCGGGCTCGACTGCGCCGCATCGAGAAGCAGACCAACTCCCGCATGGAACAGGTTGAGCTTCCCACACCGGCCGAAGTGTCCAAGCTTCGTGCCGAGAAGCTCATCGAACTGGCCCGCGTTCGTTTCGAAAATGGACGCCTTGGCGTGTACCGCGAACTTTTGGAGACCTTCGATCTGGCCTCCGCCGCCTCCGAGAACCCCATGAGTCGCGACGATCTCATCATTTCACTGCTCGCCCTGGGCGTGCGTGATCCCGGCCCGGTCCGTGGCGAAGAGCCCGAGAAGCTGACCGTGGACATGGACGATCGCGAGGGACGCGGAGACCGCGGTGACCGTGGTGAGCGTGGTGAGCGTCGTGAACGCAAGCCGCGCAAGCGCCTCGAGGGCTCGACCCGCTACCGGGTCGAGGTGGGCCACAAGGACCGCGTCAAGCCGGGTGCCATCGTTGGTGCACTGACCCACGAAGGTGGCCTGCGCGGGTCCGATCTTGGCCAGATCGACATCTACCCGACCTTCTCCCTCATCGAGATCGGCGTGCCGCTCTCCTCCGAGACCCGCCAGCGCATTTCTGAGGCCCGGGTTTCCGGCCGCGAACTGCGCATCAGCGAGGACAGCGGGCCGGGCGAGCGTCGCCCCCGCGAGCACGAGGATCGTCGTGGGTTCCGTTCCGGAGGCTACGACCAGTCCGGGCGCGGCAAGAAGAACATTGGTGACCGCGACCGTCGCTACCGCGAGGACCGCCACAATGACCGCTTTGGAGGCGGAGAACGCTTCGGTGAGCGTGATCGCTTCGGAGGTGGCCGCCGCAGCTCTCGCGATGAGCGCGCTGGCCGCGACGATCGTCGCGGTGGTTACCGCGAGGATCGCGGGCGCAACCGTTACTGAGTAGCAGCTACCGGATGACGGCGGTTGGTGGAAGCGCCGTCATCCTATATGGAGGAAGAGCCCGCGGGAGGCAGTTCGTCAAAGAACTGACCCGCGGGCTCTTCCCTGCGTCAAACCAGCGAGCTGTGCAACAACCGTGTTTGCTCGGGTTTACAGTGTGTCCTTGGTTTTTCTCGCGGACGAACTAATCCGCCCATCCCGACAACCGCAGCCGCCGTTCGTTCGAGCCGATGCCCGTGCTCGATCTGGCCTTGAGTTCATCGAGATCGTCGGCTCCCGCACGAACCTGACATCCCGAGAGGCCATCCAACTCGCCCTCCGCGAAGGCCGCAGCCATGGCGGACACCTCGGCAGGACTCGTCCAATCCTTGCGCCCCTCGTGCATCGCCAGGTCGCGGCTCATATCGGTCATGACGACGCCGGGTGCCAGTTCCAGAACACGGAGCCCTCGTTCATACCCCGCCTCATGCATGCAACCGCCCAGCCGCATGAGGGCGGTCTTGGACACGTAGTATCCGGAGGAATCGGAGCGATCCTTGATCGCTGCCCCTGAGGACAGGTCGAGGATACGGCCGCCGCCGCGCTCCAGCATTCCCGGCACGAGAGCGTGCTGGATCAGATAGGGCGCCCGGACGTTGACCAGCTGGGTCTGCCACCACAGATCGGGGTCGGTATCCCACGGCAGCTTCTCCTCGCCGAAGATCCCGGCGCAATTGACCACCATGTCCGCACCGCCATCAGCCTTGATGATGTCGAGCATATGAGTGAGCCGGTCGTGCTTCTCCAGGTGGCACGCCATCGTGCACACCTTCGCTCCCAGATCCTCGCATTCTTGTGCCACCTCTTCGAGCGCATCCAGGCTGCGCGCCACGAGGATCAGGCTACGCCCGGGGCGAGCGAGGCCCCGGGCGATATGCCGTCCGATTCCACGGGAGGCTCCCGTGACCAGAATTCGTTGGGACGGCGCTACCGTCACTGCGTCGCTTATTGCCATGTCGATCCTCTCTATTGACCACTACGATCAACGCTACCGCTAACCGGCCTCGACCCCGCAATATCATCGCGGAACAGGGCGTAGGGACTTGGTATTGGAGGGTGGCCATCCGCGCAACCAATCGTCGGAACGCTCGAGGCCGAAACGGCCCGAGCATTTGAAGAGTGGAAGGAATCTCGGGATCGAAGGCAATTGACCCCGAGGGCTATGTGCATCTACAAAAATAACGATCGTTATTCAGCACCACCCTGCGTATATATGCAGCCCTATACCGAATTCGGATAGTTATTTTCCCAACGCCTGTCGGGACCGCCGGGATCGGCCTCTGAGGCTCCCGAGGCTCCACGTTCGGTGGGTAACGGCGAACGGCAGAGCCGCACAGCCGCATTCGAACGAACTCACAGCTTCTTCGAGCCGTTGCAGAAATAAGCTGGACCTTCGATACATGAAACGGCTCCCCGAGAATCGGAACTGAATATCTCAGTCCAACTCTCGGGGAGCCCATCATGCCGGCACGAATGCCGGGCCGATGCTATCGGCTTGATTCTGCCGGCTTGCAGCTCCTGCGGTTCTGCCGGCTCGGCGCTCCGGCCGCTTGCTCAGCAGCCGCTAACCGCGCAGCTCGGCGCCGAACCGCTTCTTCGTCTGCTTGACGATGCGCTTGCGCACGCCGGCAGTCTCCTCGGCGGTCAACGTGTGATCGCCACGAAGCCGGAGCGCGAAAGCCAGCGACTTCTTGCCCTGTGGAACCTGCTCCCCCACGTACACGTCGAAAAGCCGCAGTTCCTCGAGCAGCCCACCCGCGGCCTTGCGCACCACGGATTCGAGTTCGGCGGCGGTCACGGACTCGTCCACGACCAATGCCACGTCCTCCTTTGCCGCGGGATAGGTCAGTACGGGCTTCACCTGTGCTGGGACATCACCACGGGCCGCGAACAGGGCGTCGGAATCCACCTCGAAAGCGACCGAGCGCTTCGGCAGCTCGAAGGCCTTGCACACGGCAGGTGCGAGTTCGCCCGCGTAGCCCACAACCATGCCCCCGGCCAGCAGCTCGGCGCAGCGCCCGGGATGCCACGGAGCTTGCTCCGCGGCCCGGATCTCAAGGTCCAGGCCGACAGTCCTGCCAATGACACGCGCCGCTTCGACGGCGTCACGCCAGTCCCAGGCGACGGCTTCGAGGCCCGCCTGCGGCTGGGTCACCGCACCGCAGGCCACGCCCGCGATGTGGTGGGGCTGGTCGGGGATCGCCCCATGCAGCCTGGAAAGATCATCGTCCGAGGGGCGCGCGCCGACTCCGGCGGGCTCCGTCGGTGCGATCCCAGCAGGCCGGGAGACCAGGCTCGCCTCGCACACCGCCACGGCCGGGTTGCCGCGCGCCACATTGAGGTGCGCGGTGGCCAACAGCGAATCCAGTACCGAGGTCCGCAAGTAAGGAGCGTCGTCCTGCAGCGGATTGATGAGCTTCACGGCGAGGCGACGCTCGTCGTCCGCTTCCAAGCCCTGCTTGTCGAAGGAGTCGGCGGTCACGAAGGGGTAGGACAGCACTTGCACCCAGCCCTGTTCCGCCAGCGCGCGCAAGACATCGCGGCGCTGGCGCTGCAGCACAGTCAGACCGTTTCCAGCCGGGGCACTCGGGAGGATCGACGGGATCTCGTCGTAACCGACGAGCCGCGCGATCTCCTCCACGAAATGGGCCGGCCCCACCAGATCGGGGCGCCACGTGGGCGGGGTTACCAGCAGCACCTCGCCGCTACCGGAGACCTCGCAGCCGATATCGGTCAGAATCTGCCGGATGCGCTCCTCGGCGACCTCGATGCCGGCGAGGCGCGCCACCTCCGCGACAGGGAAACTCTGGGCCGCCGGGGCAACCGTCTCGTCAAGATCGAACACCTCAGCGCCAGCTACTCCGCCGCCGTATTCGACGAGCAGGTCGACCACCGCCTGCGCGGCCACGGCCTGGAGCCGTGGGTCCACCCCGCGCTCGAAACGCTTGGCCGCCTCGCTCGGCAGCTTGTGGCGCCGTGCCTGGCGGGCCACGGAGATCGGATCGAAGTGCGCGGCCTCGACCAGCACATTGACCGTATCATCGGTGATCTCGGTGTCGAAGCCGCCCATGGTCCCGGCCAGGCCGAGAACGCGCGCGGCGTGACCACCCTGGCAGTCGGTGATCAGCAGATCCTCGGGGTGAAGTTTCCGCGACACCTCGTCGATGGTCACGAGGTTCTCCCCCTCATGCGCCCGGCGCACTACGATCGGCCCTACGACCTTGTCCAGGTCATAGGCGTGCAGCGGCTGGCCCAGATCTAGCATCACATAGTTCGTGGCGTCAACGGCCAGCGAGATCGGGCGCATCCCCGCCTGGGTGAGGCGGTCCCGCATCCATTTGGGCGATGCGGCGTTGGGATCGACGCCCCGCACGATGCGGGTCACGAAGCGGTCGCATCCCGCAGTCGCGTGAATTGGGGCAGCATCCTCGACCAGAACCGGGAAGCCGTCTTCAGTCGGCGCAGGAAGCGCCTCCGGAAGATTCTCCTGAAGTCCCGGGTCCACGAATACGGCACCGGTGGAGTGATGGTACTCGCGGGCGACCCCACGCATGGAGAAGCAGTAGCCACGATCCGGCGTGATATTGATTTCCAGCGTCTCGCCCGCGATACCGAGCAGCGGGAGCGCATCGGTGCCGGGCGCCGGAAGCGCGGCGATGGCTTCGTCGTCGTCCTTCTTGGCCAGGACGATGATGCCGGCGTGATCCTGCCCGGTGCCCAATTCCTGGGCGGAGCAGATCATGCCGTCGGAGACGTGACCGTACGTCTTACGGGCCGCGATGGCGAATCCGCCCGGAAGGACGGCACCGGGCAGCGAGGCCACGACGTAGTCGCCGGCCTCGAAGTTGTGCGCGCCGCAGATAATACCGCGCGAAGGCAGTTCGCTCCGCTCCTTGCCGGTGCCGGGGGCGTCGTTGTACTCGCCCACGTCCACGCGGCAGTAGTTGATGACTTTGCCGTTGGACTGTTCCTTCGCCTCCAGGGTGAGGACCTTGCCGACGACGACGGGCCCCGTCACCTCCGCAGGATGGATTTCCTCTTCCTCCAGACCAACCTTGACGAGGTCGGCTGCGAGCTGCTCGGGAGTGAGGTCAGCGGGGACCTCTACATGGCTGGCCAGCCAATCGATCGGAATAAGCGGCATCTCAGTTACCCCTTCCGGTGGTGCCGAACTGAAGCGAGAAACGGACATCGCCTTCCACCATGTCGCGCATGTCGGCGATTCCGTGGCGCAGCATGAGTGTGCGTTCGATGCCCATGCCGAATGCGAAGCCGGAGTATAGCTCCGGGTCGATGCCGGCGTTGCGTAGGACCTCAGGGTTGACCATTCCACAGCCACCCCATTCGATCCATCCGGCCCCGCCCTTCTTCTGGGGGAACCACAGGTCCATCTCAGCCGACGGCTCGGTGAAGGGGAAGAAGGAGGGGCGCAGCCGCGTGCGGGCCTCGGGGCCGAACATCGCCTTGGCGAAGTGATCGAGCGTGCCCTTGAGGTTGGCCATGGTCAGGCCCTTGTCAACGGCGAGGCCCTCCACCTGATGGAAGACCGGGGTGTGCGTGGCGTCCAAAGCGTCGGTGCGGAAGGTGCGCCCGGGGCAGGCGATGTAGATCGGCGCCCCGCGCTCCAGCATGGCGTGCGACTGCACCGGCGAGGTGTGGGTGCGCAGCACGAGGCCCGGTTGGATAGCGACGTCATCATTCGAGCCGACCTGCTGGGTGCCCTCCACGTAGAAGGTGTCCTGCATCTGGCGGGCCGGATGATCCGGTCCGAAATTCAAGGCATCGAAGTTGAACCACTCGTGCTCCACCTCGGGGCCCTCGGCGATATCCCAGCCGAGGCCGACGAAGAAGTCGGCGACGTCCTCCATGAGGACCGTCAGCGGGTGGCGAGCGCCCAGCGGGTTCCTCCTGCTGGGCAGGGTGACGTCCACCCTTTCCTCGGCCATCGCGCGGGCCTCGGCCTCTTCCTCCAGCCGCTGCGTCTGCGCTGCCAGTGCCTGCTGGATCTGCTTGCGGGCTGCTCCCATCAGCTTGCCCGCCACCGGCTTCTCGGACTTGTCCAAGTCGCGAATAAGGGTATTGGCGTGCGTGATGGGGGCGTTGTCGCCACTGTGGGCGAGGCGCGCTTCCTTCAGTTCCTCGAGTGTGCCGGCCTGCTCGAATGCCGCCTTTGCCGCCTCCACCGCGGTGGCGATCCCAGCCTCATCGAGAGGGCTCAGCTGTGTGGCGTCCTCAGACATATGTGCCTTTCGTGAATTCATCGCCCGCGCAGGTTGTTGTTGCGTGGGTGCCATGAGCCATTCTAATGGCTGTCCTATTGACATGCTGGGGCCGATCGCGGGTGCGGGCAGTCTCACGCCCGGCCCGGGTGCCTCTTGGAGCTTATCGAGGGTTCCCGCAGTCCTCGATGGGCGCATGGCGGCGCTCGCTGCCGTATACGGCAGCGATGTCACTGGCACGCCCATGGAGGAGCGCAGTTCGGCAGCATCAGGAAAAGTCGATGCATCTGCGCCACCGATGCGAAAGTCGCTCCCGAGCCCGTAGGCTTGAAGGCATGCGAACCGTATTCTGTGGATTGACCACGATGGATCTCATTCAGAAGGTCGAGGCTGTGCCCGCCGCCAACGAGAAGGTGGTTTCCACGTCCGCAATACTCGATGTGGGCGGCCCGGCCGCGAACGCCGCGCGCACGGCGGGAGCTCTCGGCGCCTTCCCCACCCTGGTCTCCCCGATCGGTCCGGGAGTCTTTGGGACGATGGCCCACGAGTGGCTCCGCGATGCCCACGTTCATGTGGTCGATCTGGCCAGCGAGGGCGACCCGGCGATCTCCGCCGTGGCGGTGGACTCCCACGGCGACCGCGCCGTCGTATCCTCCAACAACAGCGGCCGCACCTATGGCTACCCAGAACCGGATATCCTTGAAGGCGCCACCGCCCTTCTCGTGGACGGGCACCTCCTGGACGTGCAGATCGCGCTCGCCCGGACCGCCGAGAACATGGGGATTCCCGTCGTGCTCGACGGCGGATCGTACAAGCCCGGCATCGACGCCCTGCTCAAACACGTCACACACGCAATCGTCTCCGCCGACTTCCATATTCCCGGTACTGCCGATGACGTCATGCTCGAGACGCTCATCTGGAGAGGTGCCACGTTCGCCGCCCGCACCCATGGAGGTGGGGATATCGAGGCGATCCTCGACCAGAAGGCGTATTCTCTGCCGGTTCAGAACGTCCCCACGGAGCAGATGGTGGACACGCTGGGGGCCGGAGACGTCATTCACGGGGCGTTCGTGGCTGCCCTCGGAGCGGGACAGGATGAACTGTCCGCTCTTTCGGCCGCCGCGCAGCTGGCCAGCGTGTCCGTTCAGAGCGAGGGAGCGATGGGCTGGGCGGAAAAGGTCGACGAGGAGTAGAGAATTCCACCGGAAGGCAATCTCAGCCAAAAACAGTGGCGGGGCCGGACCGGCATAGATCCGAACGCTATCCGCTATTCGGTATTTGATCGAACTGCAACCGACTTTCTCTCCAGAGCTCCTCTCATCTCCGTCTCCTAGGCATCCACACCTTTCCGCACATCCCATCGCAGCGCCACCGCGGCGCATATCGCGGAGACAAGCGTCCCGATCAGCACCGCGATCTTCGCTCCGGCGATGTAACCCACGTCCGTGAAGGACAGGTCGGCTATCAGCAGCGACACCGTAAATCCGATCCCGGTGAGGAACCCGACCGGCAGCAGAGTGCGTACACCGATCCCTTGCTGCAGTCGCAACGGCGTGATTCTGACGATCAACGCCGTCGTCCCCAGCACGCCGACGAGTTTGCCGAGGAACAGTCCGGCGACCACCGCGATCACCACGGGCTGGGTCAGAACCCCGCCGCCCGCGCCATCGTCGCCACCGACCACCGTAACGCCGGCGGAGAAGAAAGCGAACAAAGGTAGCGCCAATCCCGCGGAAAGAGGGCGCACGGCGTCGGTGAAGCGGTGCGTGCGAGATGTTTTCTCACCGTGGACGGCCAGCGCGGGGACCGAGAGCCCCAGGAGCACCCCAGCAATTGTTGCGTGCACACCGGCGGCATGCATGAGCGCCCACGCGACCACCGCTAGCGACACCAGCAGCCAGTTTGAGCACCACCGGGAATGAGCCACCAATCCGAACACTGCGGCAACTGCAAGAGACCCTAGAAGAATCAGCCAGTTGATTCCAGACGTGTAGAAGACGGCGATAACGATAATGGCCAAGAGGTCGTCGACGACGGCGAGCGTGAGCAGGAACATCCGCAACGCCGAGGGCAATCCCCTGCCGAAGATCGCCAACACAGCCAGGGCGAAGGCTATATCGGTCGCCGTGGGAATCGCCCACCCGGTGAGGGCATCGCCATCTCCCAAGGTCAGCACCACGCCGGTGAATATCAGTGCGGGCAGAATCATTCCTCCCACGGCCGCCAATACCGGAACCGCGGCTTCGCGGGGGTTGCGCAGGCTTCCGACAACGATTTCGCTCTTGAGTTCCAAGCCCACGACGAAGAAGAACACGGCCAGGAGGCCGTCGGAAGCCCACTGGGCGAGGGATAGATCCAGGTGCAATAACGAGGGCCCGAATGTGAGATCGGACAGCGCGGAATACTGGGATCTCCAGGGAGAGTTCGCCCATATCAGCGCCGTGGCCGCGGCGAGAAGCAGGAGCAAGCCTCCGGTGATGTCTTTCGAGACCCACCGTTGCACAGAGTGCAGCCAGGACCGCGAGGAAGGTGCAACGGGAGAAACGGGCGTGTGAGAGGACAAAGCGGGGCCTTTCGATCGACTGCCGCCGACCGGTCGGACGACGACGTCGACCAGGCTTCCCGACACACCGCCGTCTACCCTACCGTTAAGATCGGCATCGAAAAAGTTATCCGCAGCACTGCCTCAGGCAGAGGATGAGGACTGGTCGCCTACCGGAACCAGAAACCGGGCTGCAATTTCACATCGGATTCAGCTCTGCTAGGAAAAGCTCTTTGTCCTTCTTAGACAACAAGAGGAAACGGTTCGTCTCACCTGTCCAGTCGTTGCGCCCTGACATTGAATGAGCGGCCCGTCTCTGCCTCGGTGAGCAGGCTCGTCACCGCGTCCTGCGGGTCCACGTAACTACGGAGGGTGAAAGCCAGGTCACCATCACCCACGTAGATCTCGGTCACCGACCGGTCGTGAAGAATGTCAAGTTTAGGCATCGTACCCTGTGGCAGGGTGACGATTCTGCACCCCCCGCGGGGATAGCGTGTCGTCGAGCGGTCCACACTCAACTGACCTCCACGAATTTCGATGTCCACATGAGCCTGCTTGCCGCCAATTCGCACACCCCAACCGCCGTCGGTGACACCGGGCGCATCGTAGACTGACACCTCCAGCCTGAAGGAGCGCGAGCCCCGTAGTTCCTTGATGTCCACGAAGTGCCCCTCGGCAACGAGCTTACGTTCGCTCGTCTCGCCCCATACCAGCGCGGGACGTTGGATCACGCGCCCGTTACGGGCCGTCAACTCTCGCGGAACCGTAAGGGTGTGCACCCAGCCGGCATCCTCGAGCGAGGGCTGATCGTCCTCCCCGGCGTTGCCAGCCCATCCCATCAGGAGTGGGGTTCGTTCGTCGCCAGCGCGGCGCGCAAAGATCTGCGGCGCGTAGAACTCGAAACCTCGGTCGAGTTCCGTGTAGCTAGCATCCGCCACGTGGAAAGCGTTGCCCTCCAGCTGTCCCAGCAAGTACACGCACGGGAAAATATTCTCGAATCCCTCTCGCGCCGGAGAGATGCCCTGCGGGCAGAAAATGAAGAGATCAAGCTTCTCGCCCGTCTTCTCATCGGTCACCTTGACCAGATTCGGGCACTCCCACATATAGCCGAGCCCCGCAAAGGCATCTTCCACCCCGGGGAACACCATCTCACCCTCGAAGCGCCACTTCACCAGGTCATCAGACCGGTAGAACACTGCCGCACCGGTCAGATTCTCCCGCTGTGCACCGAGAATCATCCGGTAAGAACCGTCGGAATCCCGCCATACCTGCGGGTCACGGTAGTGCGCGGTGTAACCCTCGGGCTGACCGGGTATCAGCGGGTTGGAGACATTCTTGGTGAAGGACACGAGGTCATCGGAGGTCACAAGGCACTGGGTCGCCTCCCGCTTTCCAGTGACAGAATCCTTGTAGTTGCCCGTGTAGAAAAGTGCAAAACGGGAAGGACAGGCGATGTCGTCGTCAACGATCACGCCCGTGCCCGAGTACGCACCGTTCCTATCCCAGCGAGAATCCGGCACCACCGCGGGCCCCTTGTCCTGCCAGGTCACGAGATCCTTGGAGACCGCATGGCCCCAGTAGACTAGTTTGCCTCTCGGGAAGAACGGGCCGAACTGGTAGAACGCATGGTAAGTGTCGCCGTCAACGAGCAGACCGTTCGGATCATTCAATCGCCCCACCGCAGGAGCAACATGGTAAACGGGATAGTCGGGATCCGAGCTCGCCTGCGAGTGCGCAATGGCATCAAGGGCAAGCCTCTTCAAGTCTTCGGACATGACATGAACCTCGTGTCTTCTCATTCGCCACCGCGCGAATCTCGGGCCAGTATGTCAATCGGTTGACAGGGCCGTCAAGCGGCCTCGCCCCTCGGGTCAGGACTCCTGGCACCTCGCACCGTTGGCCCGGCTGTGACGCATCCTTACGTCCAAATCGAGCAACTCCCAACAGGCGACGTATGATGGGCAGTGCCACCGCGGCCCCTATTTCCATCGAGTCACAGAAGAGTAGACATGCCCCGTCAGAGAAACCAACCGAGCATCGCCGACGTAGCGGCGAGGGCCGGGGTGTCTCCCACAACCGTGTCCCGTGTCCTCAACAATCGTGGATACCTCAGCCAAGAAACGAAGAAGAAGGTCGCCGATGCGATGGCGGAACTCAACTACCGCCCCAACGAAGTCGCCCGAGCACTTCTCGGTCAGCGCACACGGATAGTGGGCATTATCCTTCCCACCGTGGCACTTCCCTTTTTCGGAGAACTGGCGGTGCATCTGGAGCATGCATTCACCGAGCGTGGATATCGTACCCTCATCTGCAACAGCTTGGGCCGGGCGGACATCGAGCGAGACTATCTCATACAGCTCGAAGGCAATCGCGTCGACGGACTGATCACCGGTGCCCATAACTTCTCGATTCCCGAATACTCCACCACTCGACTCCCGGTGGTCACGATCGATCGCGAACTCAGTGAGCACATCCCGAACGTGCGGGCGGACAATCTCACGGGGGGCACGATGGCCACCCAGCTGTTGCTGGACCGCGGATGCCGCAGGCCGCTCCTGCTGACCTCACGCACCGGTCCCCACAACCTGCGCGAAGCAGGCTACCGCCAAGCTCTGACGAACGCGGGAATTGAACCCCTCACCACCACCGTCCTCTTCGGAACCCCGGAACCGGAGCGTACTCAGCAGATTCATTGCGCACTGGACGAGTTGCGAGGCACGATCGACGGGGTCTTTGCTACCGACGACCTCGCCGCCTGCACCGCAATCGAGTGGGCTCGGCTGCGCGGCGTGAACATTCCAAACGACTTCAAGGTAGTTGGCTTCGACGGGACCACGGCCATTCATTCGGCGCTGCCGTGGCTCACCACGATCCGGCAGCCGCTGGAGCAGATCGCACGCGCCGCTGCGGAACTGCTCGTTGAACGCATTGAGTCCGAGGCAAGCACAGACCTCTCGGAGAAGGTGACACTCGAGTTTCCCGTCACCTTGTTGGATGGGACGACGGCGTAGTCCGTACCGTCCTTGATGGTGCCGGCGCGGGCCCATCGGTGCCGGTCAGGGCAAAAGGTTGAACCGGCACCGCGCCAGTACGATGGTTGGCATGCGATAGCGTGGCAAGGTTCGAGGTTGATCGAGCCGGACATGACCGAGCAACGGGCTCGGCAGGCAGCCGCAATCACCACCGCCTACCAAGCCCACCTCCTTCACACGGGGTCACTCGGGCTTTGCGCTCACCCGCAACAAGTCTCCACCGGGTAGCACTTGCGAACCAGCATTCGGCTGGACTCCAGCGAATTGGCGGTGATTTGTGACCAACACCGGTGTGATCGGTGAGTATCCGGCGCCAGCAATTGCTGCAATATCAAAAGAAATCAGCGGCGTACCCGCAGCAAAGGAGTCACCTCTGGACACATGGACCTGAAAGCCCCGGCCCTCCATGTTCACGGTGTCGATGCCGATGTGGATGAGCAGCTCCACACCACTGTCCAGCTTCAGGCCGATCGCATGACCAGTCGCGAAAGCCATCACAACTGTGCCATCCTCCGGCGCCGTCACGATACCCTCGCTGGGATCGATCGCAACGCCCTGCCCGACAGCACCACTGGCAAACCCCGGATCGGGAACCTGCTCCAGGGGGACCAATCTACCCCGCAACGGTGAACGAATCTCGGTGACCGTCCCGGGAATCATGGCTGACGCCTTGGGCTTCACCGCAACGGCCGTCGCGACGCCGCCGTCACCAGCGGATGTCACGGGATCCACGTCAACTGGAATGCTGGCTATTGATCCTTCTTCGGCGGCGTCCATAACCGCTGCGGCTCCACCCTGGTTGAAGGCGTCAAGCGAAGCCTTACCGCGGGAGGATCCGTACATCCACGTGACACCGAAGGCCCCCGCGAAGGATATGAGCAGCGCCACCAGGAACAGCGGAATGTCCTTGGGAACCATGGATACGAAGCCAATCACACCCGCCGCGCCCAGCGACTGGGAACGCAGATCGAGCAGCGCCACGAAGGCGCTCGCAACGCCGGCGCCTACAAGGCCACAGAAGAACGGCCACCGCAACCGCAGATTCACTCCGAAGATTGCGGGTTCCGTGATACCGAAAAGCGCCGACGCCGACGATGCGCCGGCCAAACCCCTGAACTTGGGATCCCTGACCTTGAGGAAAATGGCAAGCGCGGCCGCACCTTGGGCCACATTGGCCATTGAGGCGATCGGGAAGATGAAGGAGCCGCCGGTCGTGGCAACGTTGGCGATCAAGGGAAGTTCGATCGCGGGGAAGGACTGGTGCAACCCCGTGATGACGATCGGCGAGTAGAGCAGACCGAAGATGAGGCCACCGAAAGGCCCTCCATTGGTGTACAGCCACAACAGACCGTCCGTGATGCCCCCGGAAACGATGCGCATGAAGGGCCCAACCACCACGAAGGCGAGGAAACCGGTAATGAGCATCGTGAAAAGCGGGCTGAGCAGGAAGTCCGCCGTGCCCTTGAGCCACTTGTGGAATCTCTTCTCCACCGTCGCCAGAATCCATGCGACACACAGCACTGGGATGACCTGGCCCTGATAACCGACCTGCGCGACTTCGAGCCCGAAGACATGCCAGTAAGGCATCTCCCCGGCTTGTTCGGCGGCCACCTGGGCATAGGCGTTGATGAGGTCACCGGACACCATGGCCGCACCCATGGCACCACCGAGATAGGGATTGCCTCCAAATCGCTTGACCGCGGAGAACCCGATGAATACGGGAAGGAAAGCGAAAACAGCGGAGGAGATGAGTTGTATCATCGCGGCGTAGTCCGTCACCCAAGGCACCATCTCGATGACGGAGCGGGGTCCGAAGAGCCCCTCGGCGGTGAGGACGTTGTTGAGCGACATCATGAGGCCTCCGGCGATCAGCGCCGGGAGGACGGGAACGAAGATGTCCGCAATGGTTTTGATGAATCGCGTGGCCACATTCTGTTTTTCTGCGGCGACGGTCTTCGCCTCGTCCTTCGAGACTTCACGAACTCCGAGTCCGGTCAACTTCTTGTACACGACATCGACATCGCCCGGCCCCACGATGATCTGGAACATTCCCCCTGCCGAGAATGTTCCCTTGATGTCCGAGTCATTGTCCAGCGCCGCCTGATCGACCTTCGTCTCGTCGAACAGAACCAGTCTGAGGCGCGTCGCGCAGTGCGCTGCTGCGGAAATATTGTCTGCGCCACCAACGGCATCAAGCACCGTACGCGCAACACGACCATGATCCATAGCGGTTGTTCCTCCTTGAACCAAACCAATCCACCCGTGTGAATCCGACGTCAGTATGTCAATCGATTGACATAACTGTCAAGCGTTTGACACATGTTCTTCGGTCGTGGATTTCGTCCGTGGAAAGCGGGAGTGATGAAGGGCTTCTCCCTCCTTCCTGGACGTAGCAGCGACGTCACTGCCCGTATACGGCAGTGGGCGCCACGAGGCGCGCACGAAGGAAGCCGTGAGATGCACGCTGAAGGAACCCGTCAGCGCCTTAGCGGCCGATTTCAAACCCGCAAAGGGATGGCCAGAGAATACTCATCACGAAAATCCACGGTCTGCGCGCTGGCGACTGCTCCTCTCAAGCCCCGTGCATAAGGAACACCGCCAGCTCACCGCATGAACGGAAACGCCCCTCTACCGAAGGCCTGGCCTCCACGCCGGTACGTCGAGCATGCTGATGCTCGGAAGATCGAGCTCTTGCGTTATCTCGTCCATGAAGAGCTGCGCCCAGCGCTCGTACCACGCCGAATTCGGATGGAACATATCGCCGGCGTGGTAACGGGACATGTACTCCCATAGGCCGAAGGTGTTGGAGAGCTCCTCCAGGCGGATGAGCCCCGCGCCGTGTTTGCGCGCCGCTCGTTCGATCTGAAGCGACATCGCGGACGCGCGCTTCTCCGTGCGCAGCGGCTTGAAGGTCGGGATATTCGCGAGGAAGGCGGGCCGCGGCAACTGCGAGACGATTCGTTCCATCCGATCGCCGAATTCTTCAACGCTCAGTTCCGCCACACCCACGTCGTTTCCGCCGATGTCCAGCGTCACGATATCCGGCACGAGAGGTCTGCCCGCCAAGTTGATACCCCGCAGCTGTGGCAGCTGGGTGGCAAGCACGGAGGCGCTGGTACCTCCGGACAACGAGAGGTTGAGCAGTGCGACCTCTCGGCCTGTCGTCATCTCCAAGGCGGCCGCGATTCGCGGCACGTATCCCTGCTCGAATGTGACCGCCCCCAAGCCCTGCGCCGCGGAGTCGCCGAGGGCCACGTAGACGAGTGGAAGCTCCTCGCCGCGCTCGGCGACCTCTTGCAGCCGGTCGAGCGTGGCCAACAGATGCTCCTCCCAACGCCTGCGAAATGGGCTGTTCTGCTTGGCAACCGCCTTCGCGTTCCGGTAGAGCGTCACAGCTCCAGCGCCCAGACCCACCCCTGCAAGACGACGAACTCGAGTATCCACCCCTACAAGTTATCCTTCCGTAACTTTTTGCGCCAACTTCCACCCCGATCGAAGAGCGACGACGACGGCACGAACTCACGTCCGCACAGATCGTCGTCGACGCACGTTCCAGTCACCTAGATCTGCTCGGGCACCATCGAGATCGCCCCGCAGGGGCACTCCTCGGCGCAGACTCCGCACCCCTTGCAGTAGTCGTACTTGAACTCGTACTTTCCAGGTTCCAGCTTGGTGATCGCATTGTCCGGGCACACTCCGAAACAGTTGTCGCAGCCGAAACAATTACCGCAGCTCATACAGCGCCTGGCCTCGAATAGCGCAGAGCTCTCGTCTAGGCCCTGCACCACCTCGGCGAAGGTCGAGGCACGCCGCGCACCCTCGATGCGGTCGCGTACCTGGTGCGGAGCCTCCGAGTAATACCAGGTCTCCATGCGCTCCAGGGTGGCGTCGCCGTGTTTCGCAGGAGGTACGTACTCGCCGCCGCGTAGGTAGGCGTCGATGTAGCGGGCCGCTTTCTTGCCGTGACCGATGGCCACCGTGACGTTCTTCTGGGAGGGAACCATGTCTCCCCCGGCGAAGAGCCCGCGGCGCCCGGTCTGCATCTGGCCGTCGACCTTCACAACGCCGCGTTCCATCTCCACGTCCGCAACACCGTCGAGCAGTCCGAGGTCCGATTCCTGGCCCAGTGCCATCACCACCGAATCCGCCTCGAGTTTCTCGAACTCCCCGGTGGGCCGGGGGAAGCCGTTATCGTCCAGCTCCATCTTCTCGATCATGAGTTCGCCGTCGTCGATATGCTTGATGGTGGACAACCAGCGCAGCTTGATGCCCTCCTCCTCGGCCTCGGTGACCTCGGAGTCATGGGCGGGCATACGGTCGCGAGTGCGGCGATACACGATCACTGAGTCTGTCGCTCCGAGCCGTTTGGCAGTCCGCGCCGCGTCGATAGCGGTGTTCCCGCCTCCGTAGACGACGACCCGGCGGCCCAGCAGCGGCTTCTCGGGCTCTGCCACCCCGGCATCGCTCGCCCCAGCATCTCCCGCGCCATCCTCGGCCGCATGGCTTCCGCCAGTCTCGCGTTCGCTCTCCACTCCCCGCAGCATCTGCACGGCGTCCAGGACGTGCGAAGCCGAGCCTGCCGGTATGTTCGTGTGGCGTCCGATCTGGGCCCCCACGGCCAGGAACACGGCGTCGAATTCCGCGAGCGCAGCTTCCAGATCCGTGACCTTCGAGTTCATCTCGAATCTCACGCCCATGTTCGCGATCCGGGCGAGCTCTTGATCCAGGATGCCTCGCGGCAGGCGGTAGGCGGGAATGCCATAGCGCATCATGCCGCCGGGCTTCTCGCCGTCGTCGCGAACCGTCACTGCATGGCCGAGCCGGGCCAGATGGTAGGCCGCCGATACACCTGAGGGCCCGGCGCCGACGATCAGGACGTGCTTTCCGGAGGCCGGCCCGAGAGGCTTGACGGACCATCCCTCCTCCAGTGCCTTGTCCCCGAGGAAGCGTTCGATGGCGTTGATGCCCACGGCTTCGTCCACCTGGGCACGGTTACAAGCAGTCTGACACTCGTGATAGCACACGCGCCCCATCACGGCGGGCAGTGGATTGTTGGCCATGATCTCGCGCCAGGCGGCCTCGTAGTCGCCTTCCTCCGCGTGGTAGAGCCACTGCTGGATGTTCTCCCCCGCCGGACACGCCTTGTTGCATGGCGGCAGCAGATCGACGTAGATCGGACGTTCGGTACGCCACGATCCGGTGTGATTGGCCGCCGAGGAACCGACGTTGAGAATCGTCGCGAACGGCAGGTTCCGGTTGGCTGTCTTGTGATCCGCACGCGCATCGACGATGGGGCTGTTCGCCGCATCGGAGCGCTCATCTGTCGCGGTCATTCTCACGCCTCCGTTTCCACGGGCTTGACCAGCAGGTCGAGCATGTCGTCGTCGATCAGGTTGTAGCGGCGGACGTTGCGCTCCGCCAGCTTCTGGATCCGTTCGATCACGGATGGATCCGCATCTTTCTTGAACAGGTGGGCGAAGCGCCGCTGCGGGCGCAGGTATTCCTCCACCGGCACCGGGCGGCGAATCTTCATCACGGATGTCACCTCGCCGTGTTCCGCTTCATAGACGGGGAAGAGCCCTGACTGGGTGGCCAGCCGTGCCAGCTTCACCGTGATGTTCGACGCCGTCCCCCACCCCAGCGGGCACGGGACCAGCACATGGATGTAGCGCGCCCCGTGGAACTGCATGGCCTTGTTCACCTTGTACTCCAGGTCGCGCAGATCCGCCACGGTCGCGGTGGCGACGTAGGGGATCTCATGCGCCATCGCTATCCGCGCCATGTCCTTGCCCTGGCCCCACACGTTGCCCGGCTCGGGCCCCACCGGCTGCGTTGTTGCGGTGCGAGCTGCCGGCGGCGTTGCTCCCGAGCGCTGCACACCGGTGTTCATGTACGCCTCGTTGTCATAACAGATGTAGAGGACGTCGGCGTTGCGCTCGAACATTCCGGACAGCGGGCCCATTCCGATATCCACGGTGCCGCCGTCTCCGCCCTGGGCGATGACCCGGGTCTCCTTGCCCTTGGCTCGGAGAGCCGCTTGCACACCGGTTGCCACGGCCGCGGCATTGCCGAACAGCGAGTGGATCCACGGCAGGTTCCAGGAGGTCTCGGGATAGGGTGTGGAGAACACCTCCAGGCAACCGGTGGCGTTGACGGCGATGACGTCGTTGCCGGCCGCATTCATCGCGGCGTCGACGGCGTAGCGCGCGCCGAGGGCCTCTCCGCATCCTTGGCATGCGCGATGTCCGGATGTCAGCGAGTTGAAGCGGTCCGCCTCGGACTGCACCGAGCGCAATGCCTCGGGAACCAGGCGGTTGCCCACCGCGAAGGATCCCACCTGGTAGTACTTGACCTCGTCGCGCGAGGGGATCTCGGTCTCGGGGATCTCGTGACCGGTCTGGGGAATCGATATCTGGGTCATCGGGCTGCCTCCGTCATCATCGAAGTGACATCCTTGATTATGTTCTCGGGGATGGAACCCGAGCGGCGGACGAGTCGTTCGCGCTCCAGCTCGCGGTCCACCAGCTCTCGGTTCAGATCCAGGAACTTGAAGCGTTTCATGGTGCCCGCCGTGACCTGGTCCAGGTAGTCGTTGAGCGACTCCTGAGTGATATCCCGGCCACCGAGTCCGGCGATCAGCTCGTAGTGATCGATATCGTGGTCCAGCAGCGCCGTGCGCACCCCGGAGGCGACGATGCCGCCGATCCCCACGGAGAACGCCTTCTCCAGGACGACGACGGTGCGTGCCCGCTTCAATGCCCTGCGTATCGCCACCCTCGGAAACGGCCGGAAGGAGACGAGCGATACCACCCCGATCTTCTCTCCCGCGTCCCGGCGGCTGTCGACGACGTCGCGCACAGTACCGGTGACCGATCCTAGGCACAGGACGATGGTCTCAGCGTCCTCGCAGCGGTACTCGTGCAACAGCCCACCGGAGTCGCGGCCGAACACTTTGGCGAACTCGGTCTGTACCTGCGGGATGAGCTCAAGGGCCTGCATCTGCTTGTGGTGGGCGAGGTACTTGACCTCCGTAAACGCCTCGGGGCCCACCATCGCGCCGATCGAGATCGGATGTTCCGGATCGAGCAGCACGCGCGGTTCGAAGGGCGGCAGGAATTGTTGCACCTGCTCCAACTCCGGAACATCCACCTGCTCCACGGCATGGGTCAGGATGAATCCGTCCATGCAGACCATGACCGGAAGCGAGAGCTCTTCCGCAATGCGGAACGCCTGCACATGTAGGTCCGCCGCTTCCTGGTTGTCTCTGGCGTAGAGCTGCAGCCATCCCGAATCACGCTGGGACATCGCATCCGATTGATCGTTCCAGATGTTGATGGGACCGCCGATGGCCCGGTTGGCAACTGTCATAACGATTGGCAGGCCCAGGCCCGAGGCATTGTAGACGGCTTCGACCATGTAGAGCAGACCTTGTGAGGCGGTCGCCGTATAGGTACGGGCGCCCGTGGCCGAGGCTCCGATGCATGCGGACATCGCCGAGAACTCGGACTCGACGTTCACATATTCGCAGCCGGGAAGGCTCCCCTCCTTGACCAGTTTGGACAGTTCCTCAACGATGTGGGTTTGCGGAGAAATTGGATAGGCGGAGATCACTTCGGGGCGACAGGCCGCGACCGTCTGAGCGATGGCCTTTGACCCTTCAATTTGCTGCAGCATGTCTGCTCTCCTCTTTGGACTCTCGGTCGGCCTTCAAAGCGTGCGCCGCCTTCTGCTCCTCAGCGAGCCGATATGCTGCCCGCGCGGCGGCGACGTTCATCTCACCCACCTTGCCGGGGAACCGGTCGTGGATGGCACGCTCGACCGATTCCAGATCAAACGGATGGGCCAACGCCGCCATGCCTCCCAGCAGGACAGCGTTGGGAACGGTGCGTCCGGTG